>OFCN01000393.1_pt1 | contig 21880 bp, 18 predicted proteins | sample 1520801 | NCBI WGS metagenome assembly OFCN01 (sample SAMEA2699029, study PRJEB24076) | metagenome | biome: Human gut stool | place: Spain | collected 2012-03-20 | reverse complement strand
GTCTTCATCACTCTGAACATAAAAAAAGAGAAGACCTATCAGGTCCTCTCTAGATCTTAGCTTTTCGTCACCCACTACAGTTGACAAAGAGCCTCTTTCACTATGAAAGAATGATTATACGATAACTTATGCTTCTACAACTTCCAAGTTTTTTCCACCTAGGAGAATAAGGTATTTATCAATCTTATCTATTTGATAGGCTTGGCTGAGTGCTTTAGCATAGAGGCTCATTTGGCCTGTGTAGCGCTCTTTAATCTCACTTGGGTAAGTAAAGTGGTCCGTCTTGTAATCAAAGAGGACAATACGGTCTTCAAGAAGAAGGTAGCCATCGATGATACCACGGACGACAAAGTCTTCTTTACTAGCGGGATCTTCTGCTAACATAGCAAATGGTGCTTCACGACGCAACTTACCACGGTTAACTAGAATGAGCTTCCCAAGTTCGGTGTCAAAGAAGCCTAGTAGCTTTTCTAACTGCACACGCGCCTTAACTTGATCATCTGCCGATACCCGACTCAAGGCCTGTGTCAAGTCTTGGAGGGTCACAGTATCAGAAAGAATCAAGCGTTGCATGAGTTCATGGGTTGCTGAACCAACTGCAGCTCCAGTGACCTTCGTTTTTTGCCCAAAATCTGGAAGCTCAAAGCTAGTGGTAGTCTCAAGAGGTTGCACTTCCTCTTTCTTATACATGATATCTACACCTTCTGTATCCATAACTGGTTCGTAGAAAGTCTTCAGCTGACTTGGAGTACGCACCGATGGTAGGTCAATTGCTGGTGCATAGAGTTGGTTGAGTTTTTCAACACTTTCTAAGACAGTCAGGGCACGCTTAATCTCTTCTGTCTGACGATTGTTAGATAAATCATCGGCATCTACTGCCGCTTGAACTTCAACCTGACCAATAGCCTCTGGGATCAACTCCTCAGCCTCAACAAAGCGAACAGTAAACTTGAGATCCTTTCTCATAAAGGCGGTATCCAAAGCCATAACCCAATCCTGATAAGTAGCGATTTGGTCACGTAGAGCTACTGGTAGGCGATTATTTTCAACATCCGTGCCAAATTGCTGGGTCAATTTCTCCTTACTGCCCTTACCAACCAGGTAGAGTTTTTTCTCTGCACGGGTCATTGCCACATAGAGTAGACGCATCTCTTCTGAGATACTTGCCCGTCGCTCTTCCCTACGATTTTCCTGGAAGGTTAAGGTCTCGAGAACAACATTTAACTTAGGCAAATTGGTGTTTACCTGGTCTTTGAGGTCAGCTAGGTACTTAATACCAAGTCCTTTTTCACGGTTGATAATATACTTACCACTTAGGCCATCCTTGCTGTGACCAATGAACTTGCGATTCATCTGAAGGACAAAGACATACTTAAACTCTAGCCCCTTGGACTTGTGAATGGTCATGAGGCTAACGGCATTTTTGGGAACCAAGTCTGCCACTTCCTCTAGGTCATTACCGCTAGAAATAATCTTATCAATCATACCAATAAAACGAGAAAGCCCCTTAAAGCCAGTCTTTTCATAGGCATTGGCACGCAAGGCAAGGGCGTAGAGATTGGCCTGGCGTTGCTCAGCTCGTGGAAGGCTGCCAACATAATCATAATAGAAGCGATCGTCGTAAATCTTCCAGATGAGGTCATAGAGCGAGTGCCACTTACTGTAATCACGCCAATCTACCAGTGTCTCAGTAAAAAGAGTTAACTTGGTATCAAGTCCTTGGGTGACAACTTCTGGATGAAGTCCTGATTTAGTATGAGCTGCAAGAAGCTTGTCATAGAATTGCCCCTTATCATCCTGAACAGCGATCCTAGCCAGGTCGTCCTCGTTGAAGTTAAACATCGGTGAACGAAGGAGGGCAACCAAGGCGTAGTCATTAAGAGGATTATTGATGGCACGAAGGGTATCCAACATAATCATAACTTCTAGTGACTCTAGGTAGCTTGACTTGTACTCGTCAGGTACCAAGGGAATTCCGTGCTCCTCAAAGCTTGCCATCAAGTCTAGATAGGTGTTACGGGTTGGTGCTAGGAGGGTAATGTCCTCAAAACGTACACCCTGCTCGTGAAGTTTGATGATTTCTTTGATAACCAAGGAAATCTCACCACTACTAATAGGTTGATCAGCACCTTCTTCGTCAGGAGTCACACTTGCTTCATCACTATTGTAAATAAGAACCTCAGTCTCATTTTCAGGATGGGGCTCTTTTTGCTTCTCGCTACCTGCTACCAACATATGAGTCTTGTCATAGAGGATGTCCCCGATTTCCTGATCCATGAGGTGGCTGAAAACACCATTGGTCGCATCAAGGACTTCAGATTGACTACGGAAGTTCTCCTTGAGAAGGATAAGTTTACCTGCATCTGGATTTTCAAGGAAGAGCTGGAACTTGCCATTAAAAATCTGAGGATCCGCCTGACGGAAACGATAGATGGATTGCTTGATATCTCCCACCATGAATCGATTGTAGCCGTTAGATAGAAGCTCCAACATGCGTTCTTGAGTATGGCTATTGTCTTGATACTCGTCTACCATTACTTCATGGTAACGGTCACGGTACCTGACTGCCACCTCTGGATTTTCCTCCAAAATACGGATGGCAAAGTGGGCAATATCCGAGAATTCAAAGGCATTTTCCTGAATCTTGGCCTGTAAATACTGGTCCGAAAAATCAAGAACAAAGGCCTGAAGCAGCTCTAACAGAGGTAGGATATCATCATTATGCTTGGTCAAAACCTCGAGAAGGGTGAGCTGGCTACCAACCTCTCGTAATTGGGCCACAAACTCATTTTTGGTCTTGTTGTAAGCTTCCTTGTAGGCCTTGAGTTCCTCGTCTTTAGGACGAGTCATATTGGTTAAACCAGTACCTCCTGACAGAGTCAATAGTTGTTTGAGGAGGTCCTCCATATCGGTTTGGTCATTGGCCAAGGCCCCTTCAAGAAGGCTAATGGCATCTGACACATTATTTAGATATTTGGCCTTGGCAAATTCACGCTGAGCTAAGCCTAGATGGTCTCTTAGGAAGGCTAAGAAATCAGCCAACAAGCCATCTTTGAGACCCTCTAAAAGCTCAGCTTTAGCCTTTTCTGGATTGGCCTCTGCCTGCCCTTTTAAAAGATTTTGCCGTAGCCATTTTTCAGGACCTGCAGTAGCCTGAGAAAAGTTATAGATATCGTAAACTAGATCGCGGAAGGCCGTACTAGTTTTGCTATGTCCAGTGAAATTGCGGACCAATTTTTGGAAAAGTTGGGCATCCTTTCCTTGCATATAATCGTTGAAGAGGTCAGCATAAACCTCATTTTTCATAAGTGTCTGCTCGGCAGGGTCTGTCATGATACGGAAAATAGGTGACACACCCAGGAGATAGCCATACTGATTGACCAATTTCTGGGTGAAGGCATCCATGGTTCCAATATCAGCCGTTCCAATCTTGGCAATCTGATCTGAAAGAAAGGCACGCTCTTCATCCGTCTCAACCTGTCCAAGCTGCTCTGTCAGACGCTTTTCCAGACGCTCTTTTAACTCACCTGCTGCCTTTACCGTAAAGGTTGAGATAAAGAGTTGATCAATGCCAACGCCACGTCCAATCATATCAAGGATACGCTCAACCATGACAAAGGTTTTTCCTGACCCAGCCGAAGCTGACACAAGAATATTGCTACCATTACTGTAAATGGCCTCAATCTGTTCTGGTGTTAACTTACGTTCCTTGTCAGAAGCTGATTCTTGGGCAATACGTTCCTCAATCTCTGTTGGACTTAAAAAAGTTTTAGTCAACATGGTTGTCCTCCTGGTCTTTTTTGTCTGCTTTCACAGCTTGATCAATGACTGGAAAGGTGATGGTATTTTCAGCAACTTGCATCTCATTATCATCCTCATCTTTTGCCATCAGCTCCAAATAAGCTTCCTTCTTGCCCTTACTTGGTAAACGCAAGAGTTTTCGAGCCTGTCCCATGTGTCGGTCGGCCTCAAAATGAGTAATTGCCTTGATTTGATCTCCTTGAACAGACTTGCCATCCTCGGTATAAGGATTGACCGCGAAATTCCCGCTTCTAATAACTTCAGCAGCACTTGTAAAGAGCTTGATATTGTAGTCTAGCAAGGTTTCTAGGTCCTTCTTGTCATAGGTGACAGTCTTTTGTAAATCATAGTTTCCACCAGCTAGATGCTCTGTTTCTGAAGCCACAAAAAGTCCCTTATAGGTCAATTCCTTATGAGCCTGAGCTGCTAGCTTATCCAGACCAAACTTAGCTAGGTTAAGCTGTGGGTCCTGCATGTGAAGATACATGGCCCCAAAAAGCTGATCAGCATCAACCTTATAGGTTTGGCGAAGGGCCTCCAGATAGGTCACCAACTGCGGACTGAGGCCATTATAGAATTTCTGAATGTCAAAGACATTTTTACCTGACTTGTAGTCAACGACACCCAGAGCCCCATCCGTTAAACGGTCCACTCGGTCAATAATCCCTGTAATTTTGATGCTATTTGCTAAAAGTAAGTCAAACTTAGCTTCCTCACGCTCAACCTTAACCGCCGCATTGTCACGCAAAACACTGGCAGTTGAACGAGCGATATCTTCCAAGATCTGACGAGACAAGCGACTCTCTTGGTCCTCTGTATAGAGAATTTCAAAGGGTTGTTCCTGATTAGTCTGAGCAATAGCCTTTTCCAATTTATCATCGAAGTTTTCTGACGAAGAATCACCCATCACACGCTCAAAGACACGGTGCAAGTAAGTTCCGTGGTGTCGAGCATCTGGATGAATAGACTCCAACTCTTCAAGTCCCAAAACATAACGCAAGAAATAAAGATATTGGTTGTTATAGAAAGTTGTCAGAGCAGAAGCTGATAATTTCAGTGGTTCCTCCCCCGGAAAAACCAGCTGCATGACCTGTTCATCCACCTTGGTCGTCGTCACATCATCTATCACCGTTGGAATCAAGACTTGATCCTTATCAAGTCGTTTACGGAGATAACGTACAGCAACTGACCAGAAAGTCTGGGTGTCCTTGTCCAAATCTACATCCAAATGACTACTGTTAAGGGCAATGACAGTCGACAGAAGGTCTCTATAGTTCCCAATCTGGTCACCCTTGGCCTCGAAACGATTGCGTCCCTTTTCAACCAAAGGAAGACCAAGGTCAAGCAGCTCCTTCAAATAAACCGACATGTCATCTTGAGTCTCATTAAGAATTTGTGGCTGACTAAGCACCAATTGTTCACTAGCCGCATTAAAAAGTGACATAGCCACAAAATGCCCCCGCTGACTATTGCTCTGCGTAACAATATCCAAACTCCTGTGTTCATCCGTCGCCTCATTGATACGACTACGTTCCTCGTCAGATAGGAGACTCTTATTTTGCCCTACCTTAGGAAAGTGTGACTGGGTCATCCCCAAAGCAAAAACATACGGAGCCGAATATGGCTGGATCAAATCATATTTTTTCACATTGACCACATCAACAGTGGCTGGAACCGTACGGTAATCACAGGCCGACATTCCTGAACGCAAAATGGACAAAAAGTCGTCCACTGACAGTGTTTCTTTCCCAAAAATAGTCTCAACCTGCTCCAAGAGTTGTGTGAAAACCTTCCAGACTTGTTCATTCTGTTCTTTTTCAGCCTCACTGGCCTTGGCAGTCAAAGCAGCCATCTTACTTGGCACTTGCACGGCCTCTAAAAAGACCACCAGTTTCTTGAGTAGACTAGATCCCTTTTGTTTGCGACTATTAAGCAACTTGTCCAAGGGCTCTAGCAATTGTGACCGCAAGGCATTGAGCTTGTCTAAATCATACTTATCACGACTATTGGCCGTAAAATCAGACAAGAACTTGTGACGCCCCTTGATATCTGCAAAATTGACATAATACTCAAAAAGGTCTAATTCCTCTTGAGCAAAACCACCATGGAGACCGGATTTTACGAGATTAAGCAAATCCTCGGTACGGTAGTTATAGCGCTTGATACGCTCTAGCGAATCCACAAACTGAACCAAAGGGTGGCTAGACATGCTTTCTTCCTTACCGAAATAATAGGGAATATCAAATTTTCGGAAAATCTGCCCCACCTGAAGCTTATAACTCTCCTCATCACCAAGCAGGACCAAGATATCCTTATAACGCTTGCCATCCGCCAGCAACTGACGAATACTCTTGGCAACCTGAGCCACTTCTTCTTTCTGGTTGACCACTTCCCAAACCTGCAGGGCATGCTTATCCTGCTCAGTTACCTTCTCATCTACCGTACTAAAGTCATGACGGCTCTCCAAAAGACGACTAATACGCGCAAAAGAAAGATTGCCCTCCTTGTCTGTCGTCACGTAGTCGGGTGTCACCTTATAGGTCTGAGCCAAAGTTCTCAAAAAATCCACTGAGGCCTGATAAACATTGCCATAAACAAAGTTAGCCCTATAAGCTTTTTGACTAGCATAGGTTCCCACTACAATCTGGTGGCACTTATCATTCAAGAGTGCAACCAGTGCTTCCTCCTCGGCAGAGAAACGCGTAAAGCCATCAATGACCAAAACCGTGTTACTCAAGGCCTTATCTAGGTGGCCTGAGGTAATCTCCTTGAAGAAGGCACTGAGTTTTGATTGATTGTCGAAATCTCCCGCCAACAAGAGATCCTGAGCCGCACTGATAATCCTTACCAAATCCTCTTGTTTCTCCACCTGATCCAAATGCTGCAAATCCAGAACTGTCATATTAGCCTGCTGCAACTCTTTGTAAAGGTCCACCAATTGATTAATAAAGTTACTATCCTTGCGTAAACGACCATAAACCTTGAGCTCATCATCGTCCATATGTGACAAGACCTTATAAAAAATCATGGCCAGACCAGTATCATCCAACTGAGTTTTTGGGTTACTCGTATTGAGAATAAAGTACCTAGGCATCTGAGTAAAACGAGTCACCGTAATGTCAAAAGATACTGACTTAGGCAGGTATTCTAAAACCTTTCGCTCCTTTTCAAAGGATAGAGCATTAGGGGCAATATAAAAAACCCTCTTCCCCTTTTGAGCATAGCTAGTCGCCTGCTCCGTCAGAATTTCTGTTAAATCCTGAGACATATCCGTATAAAGTAATTTCATAAGACGTCCCTTTCTTGTCGCTACACCAGTCGTTCGGACTAAGCAAGAATTGCCATTCACTTAGCACTAACAACCACTAATCCTTGCTATTATAACACAGAATTAAGCAACAATCAGACTCCTCCCTCATCCCTTTCTAACCCTCTGGCCTATGGGCCAGACATAGGCTTATCCCCTAAAGTAAAAGTCCCAAATATCTGGTCCTATAGCCAAAAAAAGAGCCAAATCCTTTGATTTGACTCGAAATCTTTATTTAAAAATTAATTCCTGTTTGAGAAGGTAGTCACCACTGCTTGTAATCAGCTTGTCATCACTATACTTCCTAAGAATATTCTTGGCTGAGTGAAGGTTAAGATCAGAGGTCTTCTTCTGATTTTCTTCCTGCATAATGGCATCAAGGTCAACCTTTTCTTCTTGCATCCTATTTTCCATGACGAAATGGTAGCTACCATCCTTATTATGGCTATGAAAACTAAAATTGATTTGACTTACAGGCACCTGCTTACTCTCATCAATCGCATTACTAAAGAAAATAGACACTCGTAGGGTCAAGTCAACCACATTCATAGCAAAACCTGATCGTCATTCGTCCCCATCAGAATAATCTCTAGCACATCTTCACTAACAACAGACATGACGGAGTTAGTTGTTCCTAAATCAACCAACCGCTTTCTTTCTCATAGTAATTTCCCTTCTAGCCTCATTTTCTGTTTATCTGACTTTCAGTCTTAGCATGCATTCGCCTAGATTTTTTAATGTCATATTCGTCACATAAAACTCCAATAGAGTATAATCATTCCAATCTAGTTTTTCACTATACTCTATTATCACAAATAAAGAGACTACAAAATAGGAAAAAAGGGAGTGGGAATCAATCTGATAGATTGGATGAACTTAGAAATACAGGAGTATTATCTCCCTAATGTCATGCTCTTAGCAACTTCTCTCCTAACTTAATCAACCGCATTCTAACCAATATAAATAATTTCTAAATTACCCAAGGAAACTTCCCCTTTGATGTAGAAATCCTTGCTAGTCAAATTACTTGGATTTTCCTGGTGTTGAATAGCCGAGAGCGAGTTGTCCACATTAATATGAACTCGCCAATCACTGGGGACATAGAGACTCAAGCTTCCCAGAGAAACGTCCACATCAAACTGGGCAGATGACCCCTCGATATGACAATTATCAAAATAAACGGAAGCCTGTCCTAAACTTACATCCGCACTTCCATGAGTAAAGTGTTGATCATTGAGATATTTGGTCACCGTTGAAAAAGACACATCGATATCATTACCACCATTGTTAGCGTCTGAGCCAGTAGAACCCAACCCAAAACGATTCTTTGTTTTACTAGAAGAATTGAAGAGGATATTCAAGCCAATAACTGCAAGAATAGAAGAGAGGATAACGACCGAGTTAGATACTGGAAGAAATTGGAACTGCCCGTTGAGTGAAAAAAGAGCCACAATGCCATAGGCGAAACCAAGAGCAAAATGTCGCTTCAAAAAACTAGAAAGGGACAAAATAGCCAGTAAGACTACCCAAGCTAACATCCAAAAACTAATTTCCCATTGTATAAAATAGTCTTGTACAATTACCAAAGCTGCCAAAAGGATCAAGAGGATCCCAACTAATTTCTTTCTCATTATCTTACCTCATTTCGTTTAGTCGTTCTTTTAAAACTTGATAGTAGCGTCTTGCTACATGGACCTGCTTGTGGGTCTGATAGAAATTAACCGTGCTGGTCCCTGAAAAAGACTTCTCTAAAGAATAAATCTGCTTTACGTTGACAATGGTCGATTTGGAAATCCGACAAAAGGCAATCGGTAACAAGTCTTCCAATTCGTAGAGCTTTTGCTTTACCTCATAGGCCTCATCCTTAGTATGACCATAAATTTTCTCCCCGTCTGTTTCAAAAAAGAGAATCGTTTCCAAATCTAGAAAGTATTCACTACGATCCTTGTAAAAGGCTAAAGGAACTAACTTCTGCTTTAGAATAGACTCTTGGAGCTGGGCTAATTCCTGTGTTAACCGAGGAGCTCGAATCAAGATTTCAGGCTCATCCATGGATGGATCTAATTCGATTCTAACTTTCATAAGACTCCTTTCCTGTCCTTTTGATGGTTCCATTATAACAAGTACTTTACACAAAACAAGGCCTTTTGGGTAAGTGGCACAGTTTAGCCCCTAAGAGGTAAAAACAGCCAAACAAAAGAACCCAGCAATTGCCAAGTTCTCCATTTTTTAGTGTGGAGGACTAACCTCCTATTTGTAATCCGTTCAATGCTAACTAACTGAGAAAGCTACTGTTATTTCACGGTATTTTCACGGCTCACATGTTGCGATTCGCCAGCCTTGCCGTTGATACGATAGTTGCTGTAGTCAGAACTACTACTGCTAGAATCGCTATCATCGTCTCCAACGTATTCCACATTACATGACCAAGAGATTTTATCTTTGATATCTCCTGATGACTTGAATTTCGAATCATAGCCATAATAGAAATCATAAACGGCTGTGAAGGTCACCTTGAAGGTCTTCTCACCAGTCTGAACGACTTCTGTTACGTCAATGCCTGAGAAGGTAATACTATCGGCAGCTCGGTTTTTAGCACCTGTAGTATTTTTATCAATATCAGCCGTTACATCCTTATACATGGTATCATCAGTACCATTAAGGAAAATGTCGGATACACCATCTGGTGTCGTGTTGTGATTAGATGCGGAGCTACCAAATTTACCGTAGGCAGCGGTCAAAAGACGATCTGCCGTATCACGGTCAAGAACACCATCAGCATCAAGAGTAACCGTTTGGCCTTCAGAGATTTTCTTAATAGACAATGTCTCTGTTTTAATAGAGCTACCATCTTCGAAATTCTTCTTAACATAAACAGCTGATGAACCTGCTACTGCTACCTTGTTAACATCTAGTTTCCCTGAGTTAAGGGTTCCAACTTTGGTACCACCAACGTAGAGGTCTCCGTCCTTAAGATTAGACTTAACGGTAAAGCTAAGATACTCTACAGAAAGGTTGACTTCCGTTTTAGAGGTCACATTTTCCTCAGATGAGACCGTGATTTCTTGGTCATTGACCTTACCAGAAGCCACAAAATTGTAAGTTCCTGGATAGAGATGGTTCAATTTAGCAGTGTAGTTATTGCTATCTGTAGTTGCGTAAGCAATATCATTAATAGTCACATTCAAATCAGCTGTATTAACGGTCAAATCAACCGTTCCAGGATCTACCACAACTCGCCACTTAGGAAAAATAAGGAACTGACGTCCAACCTTTTGCATACGTTCGCCAGACAGGAGTTGGCTCTTGCTATAGGCTTGTGTACTTGGCTTCGGATGTTTTAATTTCCTTTTTAGTATCAGACCATACTTGGTATTCTAGGCTATCCCTAAAGCTCTTCTTAGCTGCTGCTTCATAACGTTCTGCTACTTGACCACGTGAGTAGTAATAAGGAGCAAAGCAATAACCAGAAAGCGCTAAGACTGCTACAACAACACCAGCAATAATCAGGATTTTCTTTCCCTTAGCCATGGCTGGCTTGGCTGGTTTCGCTGCCTTACCATCTGAGATAAACTGATGGATGGTTGACACATCATACCTGAAGACTTACCAAGTAGGAATTCCTCAGGAAGAGGTTGACGTCCAACATAGGTTTTAAAAGCCTTCATCCAGATGGCTTGTGCTTCTTTAGAAGCGGCCTCTGAATTTTCTTCAGTTTGACCTTGATCTGCGTGAGATACTGGTGAAAGCTCCTCAATTTCTAAAAGAGTCGTTTCCTCTTCATCACCAAGCGGGACATCTTCAAACACTTCCTCGGCAACGTCATACTCATCAACTTCTTCTGTTGGTTCAGAAGGAGTGGCCTCTTGGTCCAAGCCCATTGCCGCAATGCCTTTAATAGCCTTTAAATCAAGGTCTTCTTTTTAGCCTTCTTCAATTTCCAAGACACGGGGCGGAAGACCAACTGCCTTTTCAAATAAATCAATCGACTTTTCTTCTGTTGCCATAAAGACTCCTATACACTTGCTTTTTCAAAAAATGCTAGAGCTTTACTTAGAATAGAAGACCTATTGTAAATGATGACATGATAGTAAATACGATTGCAAATAAGATAGACAAAATGACACCATTCAAAAGTGCTGCCAAGATCATTTGATAGAACTTATCAGCCTTCCACGCTGTTGTTACAGGAACAATTGTAAAGAGGTTTGCAAGTGCAAATAAGAAGTAAACAACATAGAACAAGAAAAGTGGGAAGCCAACAAGTCCAATAGCTCCGAACAAGATGGTTACAAGCAATACTGGCAAGGCTAATGATGTCAAGCGACCAAAACGGTCAAAGCTATTCAAGAAAGTAGTCTCTGGGTCACGGAAGATGCCCTTACGTGTCACAAATCCTGCCAAGATGAAGGCAAAAATGAAGAGGAAGGCAGCTAAGATACTTGCGAAGAAAGCCCCAAAACCAATACTAGATGTATGACTTGAAAATGAAGATGAGTAACTATCTGTTCCATAAGAACCAAACATACTAGACAATGCATTTGTTGTTGATACAACTGGGCTAATAAATTTACGTGCCACAGCGCTCAAGATTGCAAAGAAGGCAAGTCCAGTGAAGAGTGACAAGAAGATATAGTTAAGCCAACCATTGTGTTTACCATAGTCTGTCATGTCAGCTGGACGACGCCATGCATTAAGCAACCATGTCCAGTAGTTTTTGAAAGTTGTCGCAAATGCTGATGGTTGTGCTGGAACAACTACAGCTTGGCCATTGATAAATTGAACATTTTGACCTGGTTGAAGCGGTTGACCGTTAGCAAAAGCTGCTTGTTGACCAACTTGAGCAGTCGCAAAACCAGCTTGTGGTTGCACTGCTTGATTTGGCACTCCTTGTACTGGAGCAGTTTGAGCCCCTGCAAAGCTTGGTTGTGCTTGAGCAGCCTGAGCATTTGCAAAAGGAGCTTGCGGTTGTGCTTCTTGTGCACCAGCGAAAGTCGGTTGTTGTTGCGCCTCTTGTACTGGTGTTTCTTGGGCACTAGCAAAAACTGGTTGCGCTGGCGCTTCTTGTACTGGAGCAGTTTCTACTTCTGGGGCGTCATCTTGGAACTCACCAGCTGCAAGTGCTGCTGCAATTTCTTCTTCAGTCGCTGAACGACCATTGATGGCTTCAAAAAAATCTAACCAATCTGCTTTAGTCATAATAATCTCCTTAAAAATACATAGAATGACATTATTTTACCACAAATAGATCTATCAATAAATGTCATTTTTATTAGAAAAAGGTTTGGAGCAGACTGTCCAAACCTTTTTCTCTTCTTATTTACTTCTTTGTAGGGATTTTTGAATCTGACGATCTAGCTCACGTTTAATGTGTGGTTCTGGTGCAAATCGCTCTTCCCAGTCACTTGGTTTAAGAATTTTGTGGGTCACAGGATCAAAATGAGCCTTGCCATCTGGGAAAATTTTCCCCATATTAGCCTCATGAACGGTATCAAAGAAAGGCTTAGGATCCACCCCCATAAGAACAAATGAACCATAGGTCAAATAAAGCAAGTCTGTCAAAGCATCCACCTGACCAACCATAGTTGATTCTGAATGCTCTTTAGAACTAACTTTGAGGGCTGCCTTATCAAGAGCAGCATGCAAATCCAGGACAGCCTGACCAAAGACACGCTTGTCCCCACCTGATGAAGCGTAAAGGAATTCGACAATTTCTTCCAACTTGAAGTCCGAACGGTGACTAGCTTCCTCAATACCGTAAACACGAGGCATATCAGTAGTTGAGCCATCCATCAAATGGTGGAAATCCTTAACCTTGTTGAAGTTGTCATCATCGCTGGTAAATGAATTTTCTGTCTCAAAGTGAATCAAACCATAGTGTGACAAGGCTTTAGCAATCCCATTCTGGTTATTAGTATCAGTGACATGGGTAGCCTGGTCTTTCAGTTCGTCTTCACCATTACCCATGGCAACACCAACGCCGACGCCAGACAGCATTTCTAGGTCATTTTCCGAATCCCCAAAGGCCATAACCTCACTGAGTTCAAAACCAAAAACCTCACCTAAATGAGCGATACCTTTTAACTTAGATTGGTCTGCTGAAATAATATCGGCTGAATAAGGGCTTGAACGGGTAATCTTCACATGAGGAAACTTTTCTTCAATATCTTGTGTTTCCCCCACCGTCGCTACCATAACCACCTGATAAATAGGCTCACGCATGATAGTCTTAAGAGTCTCAATACTTTGTGGCTTGAAACGACGAATCAAAGACTTGAAACTACGTTCCACCATCTTAGCCCAGGACTTAGGGACAATATGGCTAACGATTTGTCCAAACTTACTCGTTCCCATACTAATAATATTGGAACCAACAAGACCTGTGCTAGTCCCTAGAGAAATCTCTCTACGGTGCTTGGTAGCATAGCGAATCAAGTTGTAGACTGTTGATTTAGGGAGCTGATTTTGATACAGGACCTTGTCATGAGTTAAAATATATTGACCATTATAAGTGACTGCAAAATCCAGACCCAGATTGTCCATGAAAGGCTGAACAAATCCTGGACCACGACCTGTTGCCAAACCAACCAAGATACCATCTTCCTTCATTTGAGTGATAGCTTTTTTGGTTGAACTTGACACACGTTTTCGGTCATTTAGAAAAGTCCCATCAATATCAAAAAAGACTGCTTTAATGGCCACAGAGCTCCCCTCCTTCTAACATTTTATGATAAAATAAATTATAACACATAATATAATGGTGAGTAATATAAATGACAAAAAAAATCCTAGTCCTTCATACTGGAGGAACCATTTCCATGTCCGCAGATGACGATGGCAAGGTCAGTCAAAATGCTGATAATCCCATGAACCATGTTGGACTTGATCTAGATAATCTGGACTTAACTGTCCTAGACTTCCTTAACATCCCTAGCCCACACATTACGCCTTACCATATGCTTGATATTTATAAAAAAATCAAGGAAACAGCTGGACAATATGACGGGGTGGTTATCACCCACGGAACAGATACCCTGGAAGAAACAGCCTACTTCCTAGATACCATGAACATCCCTGAAATTCCAATCGTCATAACTGGTGCCATGCGTTCGTCAAACGAGCTAGGAAGCGATGGTGTCTACAACTATCTCTCAGCCCTTCGTGTCGCAAGCAATGACAAGGCTGCCGATAAGGGTGTCCTAGTCGTTATGAACGATGAAATCCATGCGGCCAAGTATGTAACCAAGACTCATACTACAAATGTGGCAACCTTCCACACACCAACCCATGGTCCACTAGGCATCATCATGAAGCATGATATCCTCTGGTTCAAAACTGCTGAGCCTCGTGTTCGCTTTGACTTGGAACAAATTACAGGAACAGTACCAATCATAAAAGCCTATGCTGGAATGGGGATTGGAGATGGTATCATCAGTCTCCTAGACCCTGAAAAGATTGACGGCGTGGTTATCGAGGCCCTAGGTGCTGGAAACCTCCCACCACTAGCTGCAAGAGAAATTAAGTCACTTATGGACAAGGAAGTTCCCGTTGTACTCGTTTCCCGTTGCTTTAACGGTATCGCCGAACCAGTCTACGCCTACGAAGGGGGAGGCGTTAAACTCCAAGAAGATGGCGTTATGTTTGTCAAAGAACTCAATGCACCAAAAGCCCGCCTCAAACTCCTCATCGCACTTAGTGCAGGACTGGAAGATCAAGAATTGAAAGATTATATCGAGGGGTAAAACATGAAACTTAGCATTGAAGCAACTGATAAATTGGAAAACAAAGATTTCCACTATGAACTAATCGTCTCACAGACACATGTCGCCATGGTCTGTGGTACTGTGCTAGCCAGTCTAGCCTTGATCGCATGGTTGAAGAAAAAATAAAAAAGCTTGAAGCATGGTCACTATAGAAGTGACTGAACTGCTTCAGGCTTTTAGTTTTCTTCGTCTGGTCTATATTCAAGAATATCTCCTGGTTGGCAATCTAACTCCTTACAAATAGCGTCCAGTGTTGTAAAACGGATTGCCTTGGCCTTGCCTGTCTTAAGAACCGAGAGATTGGCTGGGGTAATACCAATCCGTTCTGCAAGCTCACCCGAGCGCATCTTCTTCTTAGCAAGTTCAACGTCCAAATTGACAATAATCATAAGCCCTCCTAAATCGTATACTCATTTTCCTCAGCAATGGCATTAGCCTTAGTCAAAATCATAGAAACAGCATATAGAACAAAACTAACTAGCAAATAACTGATGTTAAAGAAACTATAACTCTGGTTGCCTGTTCCAAATGTAAAGATACCATTATTGATAAAGGCCCCAAGAACTAGCAAATGCGCTGACCAGCGAACCAACTTAGCATTTTTAGCGATGAAAATATCAGAACGATACAGATTAATCAGAAAGGCACGTAGACACAACAAGAATCCTAGGTTGACTGACATACGAAGGAAATCAATGATTGCTGCAAAAAGTGTCAGACTAGTGCTACTACTTTTCACGGTAACTCCTGAACCAAGAAGCATACGCAAACCTTGTTGTAAGAGTCCTTCATGACCAGTCAGGATAAAGGCATCATTAAGAATGGTAATAACAAGACTTAAAAAGCCCGCAAAAAGGAGGACATTAACGAACAAGAGAACACTACGCAAACGTTTTTGTTCTTGCGTTTCCTGGTGACTTTTGGCACTTTTGGCAGACCGCCAACCATAATAACTAGAGCCAGCTAAGGCTAGGACGATTAAAACATAAAATAAGATAGTTTTCATGTGTTACCTCGATTTGTAAATACATTGTGATTTTTTGAAGAATAGACTTGAAAAAGCCAAGGTGCATATAGGAGACCTTGACCTCGTTCTAAATCATTAGCTAACTATTAACAGTATTATTATATCGAATATCAATATAAGATACTAGTTTATAGATAAGATTTTACTACTTTTCAAATAAGATTTGTTCAATGATTCAAAAAACAGAAAAACCAGCCAAGAAAATCTCAACTGGTTAGCTTACTTATGTTAATCGCCTAGACTGGTCATTCTTCCGTCTAGACTTTTTATGAGTTTAAGAAGAGGGATTCTACGTTATGAAAAAAGGAAAAAGGGATTTTGGAAAATGAGGAATGAAAGTTGTAGAATATGGGTAAATTTGGCCTCTTCCTAGCATCAATACTAGTTTTGATAAACCTTAAAGTCTTGAGGATGCTTCTGGAAATTTCGGTTGTAGGTTACTTTAATTTTTACTGTCATTGTTATGTCCTCCTTTTTAGGAATGGTTTGGCCTAGCCAAAACGTTTTATTATCAAAACCTATCTCGTTTTGATGGTTTTATTATAGATTGCCTAACTTAAAGAAAGCTTGTAATAAGCTTGAAGGAAACTTAAAACTCTCAGTGAGTTTACTGAGAGTTTTTGTTATCATGGATAAAATAAGGTAAAACCTGCAAAATAAAATATAAGACCTATCATCGTAAGAAAGAAGGCATGGAAGATAGCAAAAAATCGAGATTTAACCGCTTCTTTTCATTGGTTTCCTCCTCAGTCAAACTCACTTTGACTTCTCAAATGAACTTCTATCACCTGCCAACCAGGATTCTCACGCCAGTTAGGGTCAGATACAATTTGACTGGCCACACGCCTTGCTTCTTCTAGGATATTATAGTCTTCCACAATATCAGCCACTTGAAATTCAGGAATTCCTGACTGACGTGTTCCAAAGATTTCTCCTGAACCACGCATTTTAAGGTCCTCTTCTGCTAGAACAAAACCATCCGTAGTCTCACACATGGCCTGCATGCGTTTTTTCCCGGTATCATTTTTAGGATTAGCCACTAAAACACAGTAGGACTGCTTATCGCCACGACCTACACGGCCGCGAAGCTGGTGAAGCTGGCTAAGTCCAAAACGATCCGCATCCATAATGACCATAACCGTAGCATTTGGCACGTTAACTCCCACTTCAATAACTGTGGTTGATACTAAAATTTGAGATTTTTTGTCCTTGAAATCTTGCATAATTTGGTCTTTTTCATCATTTTTCATGCGACCGTGCATCAGAGCCACTGTAGCTGAATCCCCAAAGAAATCTGTGAGTTCCTGATGAAGGGCCACAGCATTTTTCAAATCAAGAGCCTCAGACTCTTCAATCAAAGGTGAAATAAAATAGACCTGAGCATCTTTTTCCAACTCACCCTTAATCCAAGCCAACACGGTATCTAGTTGCTCATGTTTAACCCAACGGGTAATAATAGGCTTACGCCCTGCTGGCATCTGGTCAATGATTGACACATCCATCTCCCCAAAGGCAGTGATCGCCAAGGTCCTAGGAATAGGTGTCGCTGTCATCATAAGGACATCAGGATTATCACCTTTCTCACGGAAAATACGACGTTGATTAACCCCAAAACGGTGCTGCTCATCAGTAATTACTAGCCCAAGCCTGTGATAAGTCACTGTATCCTGAATCAGTGAGTGAGTCCCCACGATCATCTGAGCCTCCCCAGATTCGATTTTGGAAAGAGCTACTTTTTTGTCCGCCGCCTTCATCCCAGAAGTTAGGAGCACTACCTCTAGATCAGGAAAAAAACCTTGCAAACTCTGATAGTGCTGCTCTGCTAAGATTTCCGTAGGCACCATGAGGGCAGACTGCAATCCTGCCGTGTAGGCTCCATACATGGCAAGGCTAGCGATAACTGTTTTTCCTGAGCCCACATCTCCCTGCAAGAGACGGTTCATATGAGCACCAGATTTCATATCAGCTAGGATTTCCGATAAACTGAGCTGTTGGGCTTCTGTCAAAGGGAATGGTAATTCTGCAATTTTGGCTTTGATTTTGGCTTCATCGTAAGCAATTGCTAGACCATTGGTTTCGGACTTATTCTCAGCCTTCAGCACCTGTAAGTTCATCTGGAAATAAAAGAGCTCCTCAAACTTGGTTCTACGTAGAGCCTGCTTATATTCAGCCAAATCTTTCGGAAAATGCATGGCATGCACAGCCTCTTGGCGTCCCATGAGACGATACTTGTCCATAAGCACCTGTGGGAGACTCTCCTCCAATAAATTCAAGGCCCCACTATCAAAAGCTGCCTTTATAGCCTTTATCAGCTGGGCCTGACTAACACCCTGGGTCACATGGTAAACTGGCTGCATGTCGTCCTCAACTTGAGCTAATACTTTCATACCAGTCACTGCAGACTTCTTCTGGTCCCATTTTCCAAAAATAGCCACTTCTGCCCCCATCTCAATCTTGTCCACAAGATAAGGCTGATTGAAGAAACTAATGGCAATCACTGCCTCTCCTTGCTTGATTTTAAAACTCAGACGATTACGTTTAAAGCCATAATACTGCACATTGGCAGGTGTCACCACCGTTCCCGTAATAACAGCCTTTTCGCCATCCATCAGTTCAAAGATAGACTTACTCTTAAAATCTTCATATCGGAAAGGAAAATAAAGCAAGAGGTCCCCAACCGTGTGCAAATCTAATTTGGTAAATTTTTCAGCGGACTTAGGACCAAAGCCTTTCAAATCCGCAATTGGTGAATCTAGTCGAATCATATTCTCTATCATTTCTATCGTGTTCTTCTCCTCGTGAAAGAGGAAGCCTTATCAGCTATTATAACACATGAAAATGGTCTTCACTAAAGTCAAAAAATCCAGTATCAAACTGGATTTCTATTTATTTATATCAATCATAGCTACGAGGTACACGATCACTAAGCAAACAAAGAACTTCGTAGTTGATAGTGCCACGTTTTTCAGCCACCTCTGTCGCAGTGATGCTTGCTCCCCCATTTTCACCCATAAGAGTGACAGGAGTCCCTAGGGGATAAACCTTAGGAAGGCGAACAGTGATCTGGTCCATAGACACGCGCCCAACAATAGGACAAAGCTGTCCATCCACAATAACGTGGAAACCTTGTAAATCTCTGGTCCAACCATCCGCATAGCCAATCGGAATGGTTCCAATAACCTCATCAACTGTCGTCGTATACGTTGCACCATAACCCACATCTTTACCTGCTGGCAGGGTCTTAACATGAACAAGTGCTGTCTCCAAGCTTAAAGCAGGACGAATGTTATATGGAAGGTCTAAAACACTGCCACTAGGATTGAGACCATAGATAACGACACCTAGACGTACCGCATTAAAGACTGTTTCTGCATGCCAGATACTCGTCGCAGAGTTGCTAGCATGTACCAAGCGAGGGCGGTCCACCAAGTTATTAACCAAATCCGTGAAGAAGGCCAATTGACGTTTGAATTTACTATCATCTGCCTCATCAGCCGTTGCAAAATGAGTAAAAATACCTTCGACATCAGCACCAAGATCCTTCAGACCAGCAATCAAGTTATCTGCATCCTCTAGGTTACGTACCCCAATGCGTCCCATGCCTGAATCAATCTTAATATGACAGGTCAAACCAGTCAAATCAAGCCCTTGCTTCTTAGCCATTTCCAACCACTCAAGCGAAGCTACCGTCAGCGTGATGTTTTCTTGAATAGCCAAAGGAACCTCGTCTGGCAAGACGACTCCTAAAATAAGTATCGGTTGCTCTAAGCCAGCTTGACGAAGTTCAAGCGCCTCGTCTAGGTTGGAAACACAAAAACCTTCCACCTGCTTAGACACATGCTTGGCCACTTCAACAGCGCCATGACCATAAGCATTGGCCTTCACAACTGCAAAAGTCTGCACCTGTTTAGGAATATGACTAACCACTTGTTCAATATTTTCTGAAATTGCTGACAGATCAACCTTTGCCAAGGTTGGTCGATGTAAACTCGAAATCATAAGCTATCCTCTTCCAACATCTATCTCTTAGTTTTTTTCTAAAATAACACTTGCCTGAACAAAATCACCGCTATGGGAAATGGAGATAAAAACCTTGCCTTCAAAAGGCGACTGAGTGACCACGGGAGCTCCCTTGTCATTGTTTAGAATTTCAATATCCTTAAAACCAACTGCTCCGATTCCAGTACCCCAGGCCTTTGAAAAAGCTTCCTTACCAGCCCAACGCCCTGCCAGAAATGACATCTGACGATTTCCAGAAAGGGACTCAAAACGCTCCCATTCTCTTGGTGTCAATACTTTCTTTGCAAAATGTGGGTTTCGGTCATAGGCCTTTTTAACTGCTGAAATTTCCTGCAAGTCTATACCATGTCCAAAAATCATAATTATAACGAAAGTCGATTGTGGATTTCACGAATAAGGCTATCTGTCTTATCCCAACCAAGACATGGATCTGTAATTGATTTACCATAAACTTCAGGTGTGTCTTGACGACCATCCTCAAGGTAAGACTCAATCATAAAGCCACGCACGGTATCCGCGATACGCTCATCCCACTCACGGTTAAGAAGGACTTCACGCACAATACGAACTTGCTCCATAAAGTTTTTACCTGAGTTGTCATGGTTAGTATCAACAAGAATAAATGGATTTTCCAGATTAAATGCACTATACTTGTCCAAAGCCTTAACCAAGTCCTCGTAATGGTAGTTAACAATATTCTGACCATTTTCATTGTTGGCACCACGCAGGATAGCGTGAGCAAGTGAGTTACCATCTGTTTTCACTTCAGCGCCATTGTAAAGGAAATGCTGTTGGTTCTGCGCCGCATAGATACCATTAAACATGACATTCAAATTCCCTGACGTTGGGTTCTTCAAGCCAATTGGTACATCAATACCTGAAGCTACAAAGCGGTGTTCTTGGTCCTCAACCGAACGTGCTCCAACAGCGTGGTAGCTAAGTAGGTCATCAAAGAAGGAAAGATTTGACGGATAAAGCATCTCGTCAGCGATTGGAAGGCCTGTTTCAGTAATAATACGTGACTGAAGGTGGCGAACCGCCTTAACCCCAGCAAGAAGGTCTACATCACCCTCTACATCTGGTTGGTGGATAAGCCCCTTATAACCATCTCCATTAGTACGTGGTTTAGCCGTATAAACACGCATAACAATAAAGATTTTATCTTTCACTTCTTCCTGAAGTTTGGCCAAACGGTGGGCATAATCAAGAACGGCTTCTTCATTGTCGGATGAACATGGACCAATAACCAAGAGAACACGTTTGTCCTCACCCTTGATAATTTTTGCCAAGGTCTCATCATTAGCCTGTTTAGTTACTAGAGCGTCTCCCGTAAGAGCATGTAATTTCCTTACTTCCGCTACATCAATCAGCGGACTATTTTGGTGAATTCCCATTTATTTCCCTCTCTTTGTGAAAAGAGAGCGAACCGCTTGGTCATCCAAACGGTTCACTCCCCATATATGGTTTCTGTTACCTTATTATTTTGACAAAGTATCATGGATTTCACGAATCAATTCTTCTGTCTTATCCCAACCAAGACATGGGTCAGTGATTGATTTACCATAGACATCTGGCGCATCTTGACGGCCATCTTCAAGGTAAGATTCAATCATGAAACCACGTGCAACTTTGTTGATTTTTTCATTCCAATCACGGTTAATCAAGGTTTGACGAACGATACGGATTTGTTCCAAGTAACGTTTACCTGAGTTATCATGGTTTGTATCAATAACGATGAATGGATTTTCAAGGCCCATTTGTTCATAATGTTCGATTGTTTCAAGCACATCATCATAGTAGAAGTTAGGCACGTTTTTACCATATTCATTCGTTGAACCACGAAGAATAACGTGTGCCAATGGGTTACCTGATGTTTCAACTTCTTCACCGTTAAAGAGGAAGTTTTGTTTGTTTTGCGCAGCGTAGATACCGTTAAACAAACAAAACTTCCTCTTTAACGGT
>OFCN01000367.1_pt1 | contig 23269 bp, 26 predicted proteins | sample 1520801 | NCBI WGS metagenome assembly OFCN01 (sample SAMEA2699029, study PRJEB24076) | metagenome | biome: Human gut stool | place: Spain | collected 2012-03-20 | reverse complement strand
TAATTGATTGTGCAGTGTCTACTCTTTTCAAGTAGAAACGTCTCGCACCGTTCTTCGGGTCAAGAATGTATAAATCCGCATTGGTTCTAAGCAGGGCTTCAATGATAGTCAGCAGAAAATAGGTCTTTCCACCGCCAGTACCACCGCAGATAAGGGCATGGGGAAGTGAATCATATTCCCACACCAGATTTTTCATTAACCGCAGACCGCCGTTTTCGGCAATTACTTCATCAATCGAAATACGGTTTGCAATCATATCATAGAGCAGGGTGTATTCAATATAGCCGTCATGCAGTGTCTTGTCGGTCAGCTCACAGTACAGCCCCGATTCCAGTTTATCCTCTAAGGACAGGAGCTGTTCTTGATATTTTCCTAATGTGATTTCACACAGGATATGGAGCAAGCCATTGTCCATCTGGTAGTAGATTTTGGGAAACCACACGATTTTTTCTCTTGATCTGCTTTGCAGGTCAGTGAAAAAAACGCTGTCTTTAGTGTTTTCCGCTTCATACCATTTATTTTCCAGCACCATACGAGCCAGCTTTTGTCGATGGAGCAACCGCTTGATACGGTCATATCCATAACGGTAGTAGAGAAAAGCGACCAATGCACAAACACCAGTCGCTATCAGAACCGTAATGGAATTGTAGGCAGTCCAAGTAATTCCGGCATGGAGCAGGTTAAAATCTTTCCAGTCTATAACAAGGAGCTGTCGCAGATTCAGTAGCAGGAACACCGCAACGAACAGGAGCAACAGCCAACCGATACAGAAGTGATAGACCAGCGATTTGTCACTGGCACGAATCCTGTTACCTTTCTTTTTCCACGTCATACGCTAACACCTCTTATTTCTTCGGCGGTTGCTGTGGAGCATTGTTCTGTGGATTTCCGGCATGAGTAGCTTTATTTTTCAAAATAATATCGTCTGCCTTTACATACCAGTCCACATCTGCACCACGGTAATTTGCATTGGCTACCGTATCTGCAACAGGATTGATAAGTTCCACTTCGGCGTTGTAATCATAGTCTTTTAACGGAACAGTCGCCGGAACAGATACCTGTATCATGCGTCCCTGTGTGTTGCATTTTAAATCATAGGTACGTTCCTTGATTTCTTCACTGACCGTTCCATCTTCATTCTGTACATGAACCTCACGGCGTAATGCGGAGAACTTCAACACTCCGAAAGTCTTTTCTTTATCAATAACGATTCCATTTGCTAATCTCATAATCTGAATACCCCCTTATTTACTTTCTGCTGGTAACATATCGTCTGCAAGTAAGATGTAATTAACAAATCCACGTTCCCCGATTTTATAACCATCGGTAGTAATACGTGGGTTAATAAGTTTTACTTTCTGCTCCGGCGAGAAATGTTTTTCGCCAGCTTTGGCAGGAAGCATCACAACTACATCATCAGCTCTCTGCACATCAGAATACAGGTTGTAGCTTCTGGTAATGACAGCCATACGCCCGTTGATTCTCTGCTGTTCCGTAGTATTTTCTCCGGCAAACTCCAAGTTTCCGAATGTCTTTTCCATATTTGGTACGACAAATCTTAATTCCATGATAATTGACCTCTTTTCTTTCTATATATAAGTTCTTTCCTGCTGTACTTTGTGGGGAGCTACACTCCCCACGCCCCTAGTGGACTTCACGCCCCCGTAAATCAGAGCTTCACGGGAGCGTGAAGTTGCAAAAAGGGTGGCGACCTTGAACGCTCTACCAACCGCTACATTACCGCCTTATGATTTCTTTCTACGGCGTTTGAAGTAAAGCATACCGCCAAGCCCTACGCAGGAAAGACCGAGCATGGCAAGGTAAGCATAGATATTGGTATTGTCGCCTGTTTTTGGGCTGTCACTTGTCTTAACCGTAGATGGTGTATCCGGCGTGTCAGTATCCTTTGGTGTGTCTGGGACTTCCGGCACTTCCTTGATTGTCACAGTCTGTCCATCGTCTGTGATGTCCTTATGTTCTGTCACTTTCTTTGGTTCGTCTGGATTGGTCATATCGTATAATTCCTCAAATGTGACAAGGCTCTTTCCACCAAGAGAAGAACCATCAAAGGTAAATGCAATCTCAACCGTCATTTTTTCACTGTCGGCTGTAAACTCATAATCATTGGATACTTTCTTTCCATCAATCAGAAGTTCTGCATTTTCCTCTTTTAACATCTGCCAGCCGGAAAGTTTGTATTTTGTTCCAACTTCCAGACCATCTAATGTGACTTTATCCACAATCGTTACATCTTTTCCGGCTTCGATTTCTTTCTTGCCGTTCTTGTCCGTAGCGGTAGTATGGATTTTGATGATACGTTCTGTGATAAGAACCGTCTGTCCATCATCGTTGATGTCTTTATGTTCGGCAACCTTGACAGGCTCTTTCGGATTGCTCATATCGTACAATTCCTCAAATGTAACAAGGTTCTGACCGCCAAGAGCTGAACCATCAAAACTGTAAGTAATCTCAACCGTCATTTTTTCGCTGTCAGCAGTGAATGTGTAATCATTGTCTACACGTTTCCCGTCAATCAGAAGTTCGGCGTTTTCTTCCTTTAACATCTGCCAGCCGGAAAGTTTATATTTTGTTCTAACTTCCAAGCCATCAAGTGTGACTTTGTCCACGATCTTGATGTCTTTTCCGGCAACAATCATTTTTTCGCCTGTTTTCTTGTCGGTCGCTGTGGTATGGATTGTGATTTCTTTTTCGTATTCATCAGTAAGTGTCCCTAAATCTACGGTCACTTTATTTCTGGATACGACCACCTCAAAGGTTGGAATCAGCTTAAATCCGGCGTTGGAATCACACTTTAATTCCTCAATCACATAGGTATCATAGAGTAATGCACCTTTGCTGTCGTCTGGTTCAGATGTCCCAAACCATACACCGTCCTCACTGGATTTTCCGGCATTGGTATTGACCTTGTGGGAAGCCCAGCTTGAAGCAGTAGAGAACTGACCGTTTTTGTCAGTAACTACAATATGGGATTCTCCCGTTGTCTTGCTTGTAATTCTGAATGGAACACCTGCAAGACGTTTGTGTGTACCTGCACCGATTTTTACACCCTCAATATCGCCACGTTTAATCTGGTTGTAGACAGAGTGGGATTTGTCGGTCAAGTCCACGATTTTTCCATCTTCCGTGATAGAAAAGTCGATTGCCTTTGCACCATCTGTCAAGTAGCCCTCTGGTGCTTTGCTTTCTTCTAATCTGTAATTTCCGTAAGGGAGCAAGTCGGCAGAAGTAGAAGCAATTCCGTCAATGCCTGTCTGAATCTTCTTTACGGTTTCATTCTTGTTGTATAATTTTCCCACAACCAGTACAGGACTGTCATTTAAAGAAATGATATTGAACTCTGTGTACTGTAAGGTCGCACTTCCCTGTGCTTTGGTATCCTTTGTTTCAAGGTCACGTTTCTGGATTTTCACACCGCCACGGATAACCTTGTCAGATACGGAATACTGGTTGCTTCCAGAAAGTACGGCAAGTTCGCCATCTTCGGAAATCTGTGTAAGGTACGTTCCCTTAATCTGTTCGGAACTTCCGTCAGCCTGCATATATGCACCATCTAATAAGTAGCCGTTTGGTGCTTTTGTTTCTGTGACAGTGAGTGTACCAAGTGGCAATACATTTTTACCGTCCTGTGTATAGAAGCTGTCGCCGGATACTTTGTAGCTGTCGGCAAGTCTGGATACATAATGGATAGTTCCGTCACTGTCTTTTTCGGCAACGGTTTTGGTTGTCCATGTACGGGTAGCTTTTGCAGGTAGATTATCTGCATTGTAGTATCCGTCATAATAGCTCCATGTGAACTCTGCACCCTCTAAAGAAGCAGTTCCCTGTGGAGTAGATTTTCCTGTTTCCATGTCAATTTTGAATAAATCAATCAAAGCCTCTGTGACCTTTGGAGTGTCAGCAACAGTTAATGTCGCTGTTTTTCCAACTTCCACATTTAAGGCATGGACAGTAGAATCCAGCTTGTAACCTTTTGGTGCGGAAAGTTCTTTGATGTAAACTGTTCCGGCTTTTACCTCAACTTCTTTGGTATCGCCGTTTCCATCGGCAGTAAGTGTGGCAAGCTGGCTGTTACAGCCCTTATCAGAATAGACACCAAATGTCGCACCCTCAAAGGAATAGTTGGCATTGCCATCTGTGACCGTTGGATTGGAAGAAGTCTTTTTGACCTTTGCATTTCCTACATTTAACTTCGCCCAGAACTGTCCGATGTCCTGTCCTTCGCCAGTATAAATGTAACCGCCACATTCATAGCGTCCCTTATTTGCTTTCACAAATGCTTTCGCACCAGCGTAAACTTCATTCTGTACTGCCTGTGAGATTTCATTATAGGAAGCTCTGACGTTATCGCACTGCCAGCCGAGCTGTTCACTCAACCTCTGCCAGACAACACACTGTTCCAGCAAGTATCCCTGTTTGTAATTCAAGTTCGTATGAGAAGCGGTATATTGCTTGACGTACTCTAAGGAAAGAGCAACGTCCGCAATCTGATCGCTACTCATGCGGGTGCTTGCGTCAGAACGTGTTTTATATCCATTCTTAAAACTGGTGTTGATATCCACGCAGTAGGCAGTTTCGCCCTCAACTTTCATGTGTCCCTCATTGAATGTAGATTTGATAGAACCATCATTCATAACGTGTTCAATGTAGCCGACACGTTCTGCTGATTCTGTCCAATATTGATTGCCGGAAGCATGAACCGCCGTCACTGGTAATGCCGTGAGAATGGTTGCAAAAGCAAGCGTTCCTGTCAGCAATCGCTTTACTAGCTTATTCATATTTTCTCTTTCTCCTTTCGATTTTGGGTATGAAAAAAAGACGCTCATTTATTGAACGCCTTTAACTAAATAGTCGATATTGAGATTTGGGATTAGGTACAAATCAGATAATTTTAATTGCACCTCATTGCATTAAAATTGCATTTTTTAATATTTTTATATGGTTTTATAGTTACTTATATTGCCTAAAAATGGCTTAAAATCAACGATTTTGCTTTATACTCCGTACTGTCGGTCTGGAGTTTGAATAAAATATATGAGCCAAGAAATGCCTATTTTACGGGCTTTCTTGGCTCTTTCTATGTCCGTTGACAATCAAATGACAATACTTTTTTAATATTATTGTAAATAATTTCTTCTTATTTAGCTGGGAATTGACTCTTCCAGTCTAAATATTCTTTTTCTGTAATCTCTTCATTTCTGAATTTCTGGTACATATCAGCCCATGCTCCAATATTATCCAGCATATTTAAAGAATCATGTCCTTTGTCTTTAAACATGAGCTGCGGTACGCCGGATTCATCCCGGTAGGCGTGCAGACCATATTGATCTTCTAAAGCAAATAATGCGTGCATGACACTAACATAAGTATCGAAGTTTGGATCAGACATGGCGTATGGACTGATCTTTAACGAGTTTGCTATTTTTTCTAATTGTTCTGATGATGGAAAACGATTCCCAAGTTCATAATTTCTAATTGCCGATTCGCTCAATCCGGACATGATTGCCAATTCTTTCTGTGTATATCCTTGATCGATCCGGAATTTTCTTATTTTCTCACCTACTGTCATAGGAAAACACTCCTTTGCTGATTGTTACTTAAAAGTATAACATAAACAGTTCAAAAATGAAATATAAAAATAAACCGTTCATTTTTGAAATTATTCTATTGACAGTACGGAAATGAAATGTTATGATGCATATACACCGTTCGATAATGAACTGAAAAAGAAAGGAGGGATATAGATGGCTAGTAAATTATTTATATCAGCAAAAGAAGTAGCGAAAGAATTAGAAGTATCTGATTCCTATGCGTATCGTTTGATCCGTCAGTTAAATGCGGAATTGGAGCAAAAAGGTTTCGTTGTTGTCAAAGGAAAAATCAGCCGTAGATATTTTGAAGAACGAGTTTACGGTATGAACGAAATGAAATAGCAGGAGGTGATGTTTTGACAGTAATCAAAAACCAAAAGTCAAATACTTACGAGGTAAGAACCTATTATAAGGACTGGACCGGAGTAAGAAAGCAGAAGACGAAAAGGGGATTTAAACGCAAATGTGATGCCCAGGAATGGGAAAGGGCGTTTAAATTAAAGGAGAATTTGAGTCTGGATATGTATTTTGAAGATTTTGTAGATCTTTATCTGAATGATATCAAATCCAGAATCAAATATAATACCTGGCTGACGAAAAAGCATATTGTAGAAAAAAAGATTCTCCCATATTTTTCGAAAAAGAAGTTGCAGGAAATAAAACCTTCCGATATTCGACAGTGGCAGAACACCATGATGAACTATCGGAATAAACAAGGAGAAGGCTATTCACAGGTCTATCTAAAGACCATCCATAATCAGCTGAGTGCAATTTTGAATCATGCAGTTAATTTCTATGATTTGAAAAGCAATGCTGCACGCAAGGCAGGATCTATGGGAAAAGAAAGAACAAAAGAGATGCTTTTCTGGACAAAAGAAGAGTATATGAAGTTCATTGAAGCGGTGGCGGATAAGCCAATCTCCTTTTATGCATTTGAAATTCTATATTGGTGTGGAGTGCGTATGGGAGAGTTGTTAGCACTGACACCGGCAGATTTCGATTTTCAGGCTTGTACTATCCGGATCAATAAATCTTATCAAAGATTAGAGGGGAAGGATATTATTACGGATCCAAAGACTGTGAAGAGTAATCGTATAATCACCATGCCGGAATTTTTAAGAGAAGAATTAGAAGCGTATATAGGAATGCTGTATGGTTTAAGTGAAAATGACAGGATATTCCAAATTTCAAAAAGCTATCTTCATCATGAAATGGATCGTGGTGTGAAGTTGTCAGGAGTGAAGAGAATACGAATCCATGATTTACGGCATTCTCACGTGTCATTGTTGATTAATATGGGATATTCTGCGGTAGCAATTGGAGAAAGGGTAGGGCATGAAAGTGTGGAAATCACATATCGATATGCACATTTATTCCCGACAATCCAAACAGAGATGGCGGAAAATCTAAATCAGGAAAGAGAGGAATATCTGGATGAGTGAAAAAAATAGGGATAACAAGAACCGGTGGCGTAATGTAACCATAGCGTTTCGAATGTCTCCGGAAGAAAATGCAGAGCTGGATTTAAGAGTAAAGCTTTGTGGATATCAGACGAGACAAGAATATATCATCGAAAGCGTTTTACATCAAAAGGTCACAGCAGTAGGAAAACCGTTGATGTTAGTACAGTTTAGAAAACAGCTTCGAGGGATTGAAGAGGAACTAAAAAGGTTAACTACATTAGAGGATGCTGATGAAGAGTTGTTTACACCTATTCGAACAATGTTGGAGATATTAAATGCATTTGCAGAAGAAAGAAACTATGAAAGAAGGAAAAAAGAAAAAGCCCAGAAATAATCTGAGCAAGTTCCCTGATCATCAGAATAACTGATATACCATCCTAACAACTTGAGTATATCACAAAATTGTTGTTGCAACAATTGTTAAATTCTGTTTGCCAGGGACTTGCCCGGTTGGGCAGGAGGTGGAAATGGAAGATAATTATAGAGAAGTAAAACAGGCAGAACCATGCCTGAAATTGATCCACATGGATCAGGTTGAAGTGGAAGAAATCGAATGGCTATTTTATCCGTTCATACCATATGGGAAGGTCACCATTATTCAGGGAGACCCTGGAGAGGGTAAGACCACCGTGGTGTTGCAGATCATTGCAAAATTAACAAAGGGAGAACCAATACTAAATGAGGTAACCGAAGAAGAAACAGGCGTAGAGCCAATCAATGTGATTTATCAAACAGCTGAAGATGGATTGGGCGATACGATCAAACCAAGATTGTTAGCGGCAGGGGCAGATTGTTCCAGAGTCTTGGTGATTGATGACCAGGATCAGCCATTAACAATGGTAGATGCAAGGCTGGAAGAAGCGATTATACAGACGAAAGCAAGACTTGTAGTATTAGATCCAATTCAAGGCTTTCTAGGGGCTGGTGTTGATATGCATAGGGCAAATGAGATTCGCCCATTGATGAAAAGAATCTCTGTATTAGCAGAGAAATATCAATGTGCCATTATTCTGATCGGTCATATGAATAAGAATAGTAATGGAAAATCATCCTATCGTGGATTGGGTTCTATTGACTTTCAAGCGGCAGCAAGAAGTGTGTTGATTGTTGGAAGAGTGAAAGATGAACCGGAAATCCGAGTGATCTGTCATGTAAAGAGTTCTCTTGCTCCGGAAGGAGAGGCTATCGCTTTTCGATTAGACAAAGAAAAAGGATTCCATTGGATTGGGAAATATGACATCAGTGCAGAGGACTTATTATCTGGTGATGGACGAGGGCAAAAGATCCGAAGTGCGAAAGAATTTTTAAAAGAAATCTTAGCAAATGGATCAATGGAACAGTCAAAAATAGCGGAAGAAGCAGAAGAAAGAGGAATTAAAAAGAAAACACTTTGGAATGCGAAGAAGGAATTGCAGATTGATTCTGTGAAGATAGGAAATAAATGGTTCTGGATGTTACAAGAAGAGTAAAGGAAGATGGCAAGATTACCATATCTTAAAGAATAGGGAATCTTGCCACCTTGAACAAAAGGAGTGAAGCGATGAAAAAAGTACAGATTGATTACGAACTGTTTCGAAAATTGATTTTTTATCATCTAGGTTCAGATGATCAGTATGAAGAAGAGATTCGAAATGGCTTGGAAGAAAAATTGGATGCATTAGTCAGACATGAACTCTATACGAAGTATAAGACTGCTCCTTCTGAGGAAGAGCAGGAGAAAGCACGACAGGAATATTTAGATAAGCGTGGAGTGTCAGCCAGTTATCGGTGGTGATGTTTGTTTGGGGGATATAAGACAGGAGCGTGGCACGCACCTGTATCATACCAAACAAGGAGAATTGCTGTAGGGTGTAGCCGATACAGTACTGGCTGATTTGAAAGCTCCCGGCAGGGCACAAGGGTACTTTTGATGGACGTTAGGCTGTCGAAAGTGCTTTTGCGTTACTTTTGACAAAAGTAACAAAACATAATCGCCATATCTGGCGTTTTAAAATGAAGGAAAGGAGATTTATTGAAGAGGACAATTAGTTTTATGACAGGGAAAGGCTCCCTGAACCATAATAGTAGAAAATTTCATGCAAAGAATACGGATCCGAACAGAACCCATTGGAATGTTGAATATTGTAATGAAGATATCAAAGACGTATATCATGAATTATTTGACGAAGCCTTGAAGCGTTACAACGATAAACAGACTCGAAAAGATCGTAAGATAGATGATTACTACGAAAAGATACGTTCTGGAAAACAAGAAAAATTATTTTATGAGGTTATCCTTCAGATCGGTGATAAAGACAATATGGGATCAGAAACGATGGAAGGACAACTTGCTGCAAAGATATTAGATGAATACATGAAAGGATTTCAAGAACGGAATCCTACGTTGCGAGTATTTGCTGCTCATCTGCATTTAGACGAAGCAACACCACATCTACATATTGATTTTATTCCCTATGTTACAGGAAGTAAGCGAGGACTTGATACAAGAGTATCTTTAAAACAAGCCTTATCGTCATTAGGATTTAAAGGTGGTTCCAGAAGTGAGACGGAGCTAAATCAATGGGTACAATCAGAAAAGGAAAAATTAGCCATGGTCATGAGAGAAAATGAGATAGAATGGGATCAGAAAGGAACTCATGAACCACATCTTTCTGTATTGGATTACAAGAAAAAGGTTCGAGAACAGGAAGTAGAAAAATTAACGGAACATAAGAATTTATTGGAACATGATTTGCATGATATCAGTAAATGTGTGGATGAGATCCAAAAGGAAAAAGAACAGGTAGAAAAAGAGAGAGATGCGGTAATTAAAAAGACAGAAGCGTTAGAGAAACGATTTTCTGCACTAAATTCAAAAGCTGGACTTGTTGATTCTCATGCACGTGAGTATGGATATTATCCGGAAGAATGGCTGCCAGAAGCCGGAACTTTAGAGTCAGCAAAATCTTATCGGAAGAGAATATTTCCTTTGGTGAAAAAAGTTGCGAATATGATACAGTCATTATATAGCAAGTATTTGGATTTGAAAAACAAAAACCAAAAGCTATCAGATCGAAACATAGATCTTGAAAATCGTGTAGAACGGTTGCGAGAGGAAGTATCTGTTATAAAGAAAGAGAATGTAGCTTTGTTGAATGTGGCATATGATATGGATCGGATTGTAACTGTTTTGGGAGAAAATAAGGTCAAGGAAGCGATAGAAGTGGCAAAGCATTTGGAACAGGCAAATGCAAAGCAAAAAATCAAGAAGAGACGTATAGATAGAGATGGCAGATAAAGGGAGAAAAAGAACTAAATCTGTACTAAAAAACGTAAGCGAAAAATATTGCTATGTTATAAACTACGCTTGCAAATAGTTTTCTATATGTAGGAAGTGGGCTGTCTGCAGAAGTTGCGGACAGCCGTTTGTGTGGTTTAAGGTTTTTATTCGGGTATGTCATAATCAGTGGTTGTATCAGAAAATTTTGTGTCCCAAATGGCTTCTTCGATAGCTTGCAAGCATTCATTTGTATGTTTTGAGATGTCTTGTCCCCAGAAGTGAAGAACGGTATAACCTAGAAATAGTAGTTTTTTATCATTCTCATAATCACGATTACGATTGCGTTCGATTTTTTTGATCCAAAAGTCGGGATTTTTACCTTTTTCAAGACGGAGTTTAAGAATTTCCCAGTCCTTTCCATGGAAAAATTCACTATCGCAGAAAATAGCAATTTTATATTTGGTAAGGACAATGTCAGGAGAACCAGGGAGAGCTTTATAATTTTTGCGATATCGGTAACCTTTATGCCATAGAGCTTTACGGAGTAAGAGTTCTATGGAAGTATCTTTACTATGGATTTTACGCATATTGTTTGAAACAGTAACGGAATCACGATACATATAAGCACCTTCTTTCTGCCAAGGGTGATGAAATTATATTATCAAAAAACAGAAGAAATAGCAAACGGGATAAGAAAGATGTAAGAGGAAATCTAACGATATAGTGAGAAAATTCTTGTTACAGATTAAGGTGTATGGTAAAATGTAAATTGTACTATTTTGATTTTGGAGGAATTTTAATGGCGATTTGTTATGACAAATTATGGAAATTACTGATAGATAAAAAAATGAACCGCACAGAATTAAAAGAAGCGTCAGGAATAAGTTTTAATGTGTTGGCTCGATTGGGAAAAAATGAGCCAGTTTCATTTGACTCAATAGAAAAAATATGTTTTACATTAAACTGCAAAATAGAAGATGTTGTAGAGATACAAAAAGAAGAACCACTACAAATAGATAGTGATACGTTTACAACTATAGAATTGTTTGCAGGAGCTGGTGGTTTGGCTTTAGGAATAGAAAAAGCTGGATTTGAACCATTAGGGTTAATAGAGTTTGATAAAGATGCTGCAGAATCGTTGAAAATAAATAGACCGAACTGGAGAGTTATCCATGATGATATAGCTAATATATCTTGTTTGGATTTGGAGGCGTGTTTTGGCATAAAAAAAGGAGAGTTGGATTTATTATCGGGAGGAGCACCGTGCCAGGCTTTTTCTTATGCTGGAAAAAGATTAGGACTTGAAGATGCAAGAGGTACACTTTTTTATCACTATGCAACTTTTTTGCAAAAATTGCAGCCGAAAATGTTTTTATTTGAAAATGTGAAAGGATTGTTGACTCATGATAAAGGAAGAACATATGCAACGATAACAAATATTTTTGAACAGGCAGGATATACAATTCAGAAAAAGGTTTTAAATGCGTGGGATTTTGGCGTGCCACAGAAAAGAGAAAGACTAATTACTGTTGGAATTAGAAATGATTTGATAAAAAAAGTTTCATTTTCTTTTCCCAAGGAACATGACTACAAGCCTGTCTTAAGAGATGTTTTGTTAGATTGCCCGGAAGGTCCGGGAGTACCATATGGGGAAAATAAAAGAAAAATATTTGAATTAGTTCCGCCAGGCGGATATTGGAGAGACATTGATCCAGAAATTGCAAAAGCTTATATGAAGAGTTGTTGGGATATGGAAGGTGGAAGAACAGGAATTTTGAGAAGAATGAGTTTAGATGAGCCATCATTGACGGTGTTGACTTCCCCGTCTCAGAAACAAACAGAAAGATGCCATCCGTTAGAGGCGAGACCGTTTACGGTTCGTGAAAATGCAAGGTGTCAAACATTCCCAGATGAATGGCAGTTTTGTGGAAGCGTTCAGTCTCAGTATAAGCAGGTTGGAAATGCAGTACCTGTTAATTTAGCATACGAAATTGGATTAGAAATACATAAATCATTAGAGGGGGCAGAATAAATGGCATGGGATTTAGATTTTATATCAGAAGAAGATTTTAAGAAGCATGTACGTGCAACAATTATGAAATATGGAGAGAAATTGGAATCATATGATTTGAAGCGTTTCAATAGCAATTTGATTGATCCAATCAAGCTGATTTTTGATAAATCGGTATATCGTACAACTTGGGAAGAAATTGTAAATAATGAAATTTTCCGGCAGAGGGATAAGTCTAATAATAATGATATAGGATATTTTCACCAGAATATCTTTTCTTATTTCAAGGGCTGTGAAGTTCCACAGGCAGGGTGGGATGTTATTTATAATAATCCAGATGGAATAGAAATGCCAGATGGGGATGTCGTACATACCATATATGTAGAAATAAAAAATAAACATAACACTATGAATTCGGCATCTTCTGCAAAAACATATATAAAAATGCAGGGGCAGATTCTGGAAGATGATGATTGTGCGTGTTTATTAGTTGAGGCAATTGCAAAGAAGTCGCAGAATATAAAATGGTCAACAAAAGTTGATGGGAAAAACGTGCAGCATAGATTGATTCGCCGTGTGAGTATGGATCAGTTTTATGCAATGCTTACCGGTCAAGAAAATGCATTTTATAAGATGTGTATGGTATTGCCAGAGGTAATCAACTCTGTCGTAAATGAAGAAGGTGGTGTTGAGGTACCACACGATACGGTTATTGCTGAATTGAGGAAAATGGCATTTCTATACGGTAATGAAAATTGTGAGTTGTCTATGGCAATGGCTGTATATATGCTTGGATTTAATACGTATATGGGGTTTGGAGACAAAATCCGTGATGAATTAGGGGAAGATAAAGATGGAATGCTGAAACGAATTTATGAGTATGTAAAAAGATTACAATAATATTGCAGGCATAAAGCGATTGAAATATGAAAATAGAATGCTTTTTAGGCGTATGTTAGCGATAGTTGATTTTGAAGATGACAAAAATTCTGATAAGAATTATCGATACGGAACGTATTGTTTTGGGTATGCCAGGGAAAAGATGAACGATAAAATGTTTAGTATTGAGGATAAAGTTAATTATTTTCAAAAGACAACTTGGTATGTGAATGGGGATAGATGCGGCAGCGCTTCATTGGAGTCTGATACGATTATGTTGTACGGAAGTAATGTGTACATTCTTGATGCGAAATATATAAATATGGAGTAACAGGTAAAGCATGGAGTTTGTCAGAATCCACATTTATTAACAAGTAGATTATATATGGTGAATATGTGGTTAATGGAGAAAAGTTTAAGAAAAAGCAAGGAAGCAACATGGAAGTTTATAACGTATTTCTTATGCTGTTTGATTCATTAAAAAGTAAGTATCCTAATAATCTAGCAATGCTTAAAGTAGGTGAAACCATTAGTAATTGGAGGGATAATACTGAAGATTATCAAAAAATTCAAGGTATCCTTGTAGATGTCAAGACTTTGCCGGATATAAATGTCTGGCAGGAAATGAAAGAGATAGAGCAACTGGCGGAGTTGATTGTTGAGGTAATTTTGTGGCAGATGTTTTTACAAAAGAGCAGCGACATAAGAATATGAAAAAATATTCGGGGAAGACACAAAGATTGAGGTTATCTTGAGAAAAGATTTGTGGAATAAAGGATACCCGTATTGCAAAAATTACAAAAAACTTTTAGGTGACCAGGATATTGTATTGACAAAGTATAAGATAACGATTTTTTGTGAGGAGGGATTTTTTTACGGAAAAAATTGGGAAGTATTAAGATAAAGACTGGAGAAGAGTAATAACGGTGAGCTTTGGATTAGTAAGATATCTCGGAATAGAGAGCGGGATAATGAAATAAACAAAAGATTGCTGTTTGAAGGATGGACGGTTATTCGGTTTTGGGGTGATGATATAAAGAAACATGCAGATGAGTGTGTGAAAGTTGTTGAAGAGACAAATTTTGATATAACTATACATGATACGGAGTATATGTAGGATGGAGTATAAAGGTTACAAGTTGCAACTAAAATTGGAAAAGAGAAGGAGATAGAGCATATGGGTACAGAAGAAATATTGCATGTAAATTTGACAGACGAGCAATATGCAGCGGTGATTGATGATTCAAGAAATATATTGTGTTTAGCTTGTGCTGGTTCTGGGAAATCAAGGACTTTGGCATATAAAATAGCTTATTTGATATCAAAAGGTGAAGCTCCAGAAAGTATTATTGCCTTTACATTTACGGAAAAAGCAGCGGAGTCTATTAAACGTAGAGTTGCTGAAGCATTGCATAAGTTTGGATTGTCAGAAAATATTGTAGGTGCCATGTTTATTGGCACCTTAGATGCGTTTTGTCAGAAACTTCTCGGAGATATTAATGCGAAATACCGCCAGTTTGATATCTTGGATCAGAACAGACTGGTATTATATGTCATGTCTAGATTTAGAAAATTGGGATTGCAGAATGGACAAGGATATTTTAAGCGTATTAAAGATTTTACTGATGCATGGCAGACTATGCATAATGAAAATATAGCATTAAAAGATATTAAACAGTATGATAAGGAATTATTTGGTCGATTATCATGTCTTTCGGAATTGCTGAGTGCTGATGGATACATGGATTTTTCTTTTGCAATATATCTTGCAGTTCAAGAATTGAAAAAGATAAATAAAAAAGAAGGTTCCTATATTGAAAAATTTAAATATCTTTTCGTTGATGAATACCAGGATATCAATCCTGTACAAGAAGAATTTATAAAAACATTATCTGGCTTTTTGGATATGTTATTCGTTGTAGGTGATGATGATCAGTCTATTTATGGTTGGCGTGGAGCTAATGTACAGAATATTTTAACATTTGAGGATAGATATGAAGGTGTTAAAGTTCATAAATTGTTGGTAAATTTCAGAAGTACAAAAGCGATAATTGAAACAGCAAATAGTTTTGTTCAGAAAGCAATTCCGTTTGAAAGATTGCCAAAAGAGATACGCCATCATCAGAATGGTAATATTCAAGACTTGAGAAATTTGTGGTTCAAGACCAGGGAGGATGAAGTTAAATGGGTTGCACAGCGAATTAAATCACTGATAGGAACAACTTATATTGAATATAATTCGGATGGAACAGAGAAAAATAGAAGAGGCCTTACATACAGTGATTTTGCTGTTCTGATTAGAGGTATTCGTTATCGAAATGGAGAAAATAAGGATGTTCAATTTGTTAATGCAATGAGAGAACTGGATATACCTGTAAAAACATCTGGGGAAGGTGGCATTTTTGATCGACCGTATGCTCAATGTATATTGTCCATAATGGAATTATTACGAAATGGAACTGGGGTAAATCGAATTGACGCAGAAAAGTGTTTTAATGAATTAGTTTTGCCTATTTTTCCAGAGGCTGACAAAAATAAATATTTTAAGGTTTTACAGGAATGGTATTCGAATATATATGCATCAGCAACTTCGGCAAGAAGAAAAGTATATCCACAGAATTTTTTGCATCAGTTAGCAGATGCACTTAATTTAAGAACATTAAAGGATGAGACGGCATTAAGAGATTTGGGACTATTTAGTAATATAATCAAAGATGTAGAACAGACATATGTCAGTATAGATTCCGAATGGAGATACAGAGAGATGCTTAACTTTTTGGAAAATATAGCACAGAATTATGAATTGGATTCGGTAGACTATATTTCAAAGATTGATGCAGTTAATGTGTCCACGATACATAAGGTTAAGGGACTTGAATATCCAGTAGTATTCGTAGTGGATTTGGTAAATCAGCGATTCCCAGGAAAAAGGGGACAGTATAACGGGATTCTGCCAGAGGAGTTAATGGAAAATGCGATAGATAGAGGAGCTTATGGAAATAGAATAGAAGATGAAGCAAGATTATTTTATACAGCAATTACCAGGGCGGAGCGCCTATTATATTTAACAGGAAGTGAAATACATCCAGGATTAAAAACTAAGAAAAAACAATCAGTTTTTACAGCGGACTTAAAGCACTCGGATATGAGCTATGATACGTCATTAGATATATTGGCAGACAAAATTGAACCAGTACCTAGATTTGATGATAATGAGTTACCTACAGATTTTTCTTCGGTAAAATCATATTTAACATGTCCGTTTATGTATAAATTGCGGAATATCTATGGTTATAATGCAGCAGTACCTGAATTGTTTGGTTTCGGACAAACAACTCATACTATATTGGAACGATTGCATCAAAAATATAAAAATAGAATTCCGACTGAAAAAGAAATATTTGATATGGTTGAAGATACATTTATGCTTAAACATGTATTTCCGAGCAATGATCCTATAAACAGACCAGGTTCGTATGAACGTGCAAAAAAACTTGTACATGAAATTATGAAAAAATACGTAGATACATATTCAGATGATTTCTGCAGAATCCGTCAGGATGAAGCACGGTTTGAATTATTGGTAGATGAGGCATTGATTACAGGTTCTATTGATTTGTTGTTAAAAGAGGATGAAGCTAAAAATATCAATGCGGCAGAGGTGATTGATTTTAAATCAATGGAAGTTCCAGATAGATTAGAGGAGTTTGATTGGCGTGAAATGTCACTACAAGTACAACTGTATTCGAGAGCTGCAAAAGAAGTTATAGGTGAAAATGCGGAAACGGGATATGTTCATACACTGAAAAATAATAAACGAATAGAAGTTCCGGTTGATGAAGCTGCGGTTAAAAATGCAATTGGTGCAATAGAGTGGGCTGTAAAGGGAATTTTGAAAGAAGATTTTCCGATGAGAGCGTGTTTATCTAATTGCCAGAATTGTGATTATAGGGCTTTATGCCGACAGGAGAGAGAGCCATTTAAACGCAAAGAGTTGCCGCCACTTATTAATACGCCTGTCGGAGAAAAGGTTATTGCAGCATTTGAAGAGAAAGATGGTGAGTTCTAAATATGAAAATAAAATACGAAGCGATAGACATATTTTCTGGATGTGGAGGCGTATCGTGTGGACTTTCATTGGCAGGATTTAAGGTCAAATCAGCAGTGGAAATAGAAAAGCATGCAGTTGATACATATTTGAATTATGAGCCGCTGAGTAAAGTTAATGTGTTAAACAATGATGTTTGTGATTTGAGTGGTGAGCAAATATTAAAGGCGGCCAGAATAAAAAAAGATGATATTTATTTGTTTGCGGGATGTCCGCCTTGTCAGAATTTTTCGAGACAAAATCCGCTTAATAAGAATAAAACAGATGAAGAACGAAAGAAGTTATTGTTTGAGTTTTTACGTCTTATTGAAGAAATCTTGCCTCCTTTCATTTTGATGGAGAATGTTCCAGGAATAAAAAGCGAGTTTAATAATAAAATATTAACCGAGTTTTTGGAACGCTTAAGAAAGCATTATGATGTAAAGGAAAATGTATTAAATGCAGCTAATTATGGTGTGCCACAAGCAAGAAAAAGGTTTGTTTTGCATGCTGTCAGAAAAGATATTAATGAGGAATTGAAAAAAAATGGTTTTACGTTTGATCTGCCAAAGGTCACTCATGATAAAAATGGTAGTAATGGGTTAAAAAAATGGAAGACAGTTAAGGAGGCAATTGATGATTTGCCAGTAATTGACGCTGGAGAAGAATATGGGGATGATGGAAAGATACATAACCATAAATGTGCGGGTTTATCTGATACTAATTTAAAAAGGATTAGAGCAATAAGAAAGAATGGTGGTTCGCGGAGTGGATTGCCGGAGGAACTTGTTTTGGATTGTCATAAAAAGAAGGATGAGGAAGGAAAGGCATTTTCTGGACATGGAGATGTATATGGTATAATGGATCCGGATAAGCCTGCACCAACAATTACTGGTGGATGTTTATGTTATTCAAAAGGAAGATATGGACATTATAGCCAGGACAGAGCGATATCTATACGTGAAGCTGCCAGATTGCAAACGTTTCCGGATGATTTTGTCTTTAGTAATTCATTAACAGATTCAGCATTGCAAATTGGTAATGCCGTTCCAATTGATTTGGTAAAAGCAAGTGGGGAAATTTTCAAGATGGCGATAAGAAGTATAAAAACTAGTAGGTTGAAAAATGAAAGTAAAAATATACTGACAATAAAATGACAATACAATCGGATAAAAGCATAGCGAATACACACAAAACAGTTCGAAAATGAACGGTTTTGAAACTGAGACACCAAAGAAACACTACAAAACAGATAGAACTTTGCGAGTTTGAATAATAAGCAAATCCCGAGAACCCTTGAAAATAAAGGGCTCCCGGGAATTTTTCCATCCTCGTGATGTTAATGTGATGTTAAAACTTCTATTTTCCACCTATTCCATACAGTTTGCTGTATTTCGGAATCGTTGTATCAACCATAAACTGATCAAGATTTTTTAAGCTTCCCTGCGACAATTCACAAGATGATATGGCATCAGAGTACATGGCCATAATAAGATCTTTGAGAGTTGCCGAAGGTTTAAAAGAAGAAATAGTCTGTATAATTGCATCCCCAAAAGCTATCAAATCCAGATACGTTTCCAGTTTATATCCGTAAACCATTTCTGATTCAATATCAATCCCATATTTTATAAAGATGTTTTTGTTGTTTTTTCGTATATGTTCGTTTCCTTGCTGCTCAGCCGTTGTCAGAGCGTGTTGGCTGATCTGGCCAAGCGGCGAACCAGGTACCATATCTACAACAATGCCATCGTCTTCATTTTCGGCGACGGATGAAGCCTCCTGTTCCTTTTTAATAACAACTTCTATTCGTTGCGCTAACTCCCTGTCTGTTCCGGGATAAAGGTGTGAATAAGTATCCCATGTGGTTTTTATTGAATCGTGTCCGAGGCGGCGGGAGATCTCTTCGATTGCAAACCCCATATTAACCAGCATGGCCACATGGCTGTGTCTCAGATCATGAACTCTTATCTCTTTGTCTTCAGAACGCTTGATCATCCTTTTGAATTCGCTGTAAAGTCCGCCCTTTTTGAAATAGAATATACGTTCTTCTGGTTCAAGGCACATACTGTCTATGAATTCAAGAACTTCTGCATGTATAGAATCTGGTATTGTGATTTTCCGTATGCTCCGCTTTGTCTTTGGAGTTAAAAAATATTCAATACCATCTACTACGGCATAGTTCTTATTTACATCTACAATTGCGGTATCTCGTGGAAAATCTTCCGGTGTAAGCGCAAGCAGCTCCCCCTCCCTCATGCCGCTGTAAAAAAGCAGCTTGAAAGCAACTATATAAGACGGTTTCTGTTCAAACTGCATAACGTGCTCAAATTCTTCTTTGGTCCAGAAATTCATTTCTTCAGCCCGGCTTTTCCCGATGCTTCCTGCGACATAACATGGATTTATTCCAAGTTTGTAGTATTTGACTGCATAGTTAAACACAGCCGAAAGCTGTGAGTTTATTGAGTGCAGATATGTTTCGGCATAAGCCTCACCTTTTTCATTACGATAATCAATTAAGCTATTCTGCCACCTTCTAACAAGATCTGCATCAATGTCGCATATCTGCATTTTCCCAAAGTAAGGAAGCAGCTTTGTTTCGACAATATATTTCTTACCCTTTAATGTTGTCGGCTTCAGTCTGGATTCCATATCTTCCATATAATTTCCGGCCAAAGAGGAAAAGAGGATTGTTGGGCTTTTGGAATACTTATCCAAGAACAGCCGTTCATACTCTTTGGCAGCTCCTTTTGTATCAAATCCACGTTTGCATTTATGCTTTTTTTCGCCGAGCCAGTCTGTATAGTAAAAATTTGCATACCATTTTGTTTTCCCGTCCTTTGTTTGATATTTATATGCAGGCATAACATTTCTCCTTGTTGCATAGTATTTGACAAACGGGAATGTATTGGATATAATGTACTTAACAAGGGAATCGTTGGTCAGTGTACACCTGACCGCCGGTAAAATGTGTAACTATAAAAATAGCGCCTTATCTTACCAGGACAGGGGCGCTATTTTTTGTGCTTCATTATCGTTACGACAAGGGTAATTACAGCACAAAGCATGATGACAAAAGTAAACAAGTCACTGTATGTAACCATAAGCACCAGCCTCCTTTCTTTCGTCCGGCGGCTGTATAGCACCTCAACGGTTCCCCGGTTAAGTACATTATATATTCCTATCTGTCTTTCAGTTTTTCCAAATCTCCCATGAGCATTCGTTTCCCGCTTTTTGACATTCCCCTGTAATAAAGAATAATATCTTGCTCTTCCTCGGAGGATATGATTGTCTGAAACGGGACGGCGCCGATCAAGAAATCAATAGAAGTGTTTAGCACTTTAGAGATCTTGGCCAACACGTCTATATTTGGAGTTATTGCTCCGCTTAAAATTTCCAGAGCAGTTTGTACGGATATTTCTACACGGTTCGCTAGATCTTCCGGAGACATATTCGCATCCTGCATCAGATCAGAGATACGTGATCCGATGCAAGGCATCCTCGTTTCCGGATCAAGCGCAATCCACTGAGATTTTGATTTTCCCAATAAATAATCTGAAGGAACATGGAAAAATTCTGCTATCTTATTTAAAACCTGTGCGGACGGATTTGTATATCCTCTTTCAATGTTTGAAATTACCTGTCCTGAGCACCCGGCATACTCACCGGGCTGCAACTGGGTGGCCCCGGATTCTATCCGCAATTCCTTTATCTTTTCTCCAATATTACTCATACAACCATACCTATTTTAAAGCGTTGTTTAAATACGGAACAATTTTGTTAAAATCTTCTAAGTTTACCATAGAGGTATTTTGTTTGAAGGAACCGTCAGCACCCTTTAATAATTGGAACGAAATCATGTCCAGACCAGTTTCTTCTTCAAGCACAATTATTGTCACGGAATCATACGGAAGCTTTTCTGGATTCTCGCGATAGTAATTACCATATAGTGACAATGAAGATTGTATGTCACTCCATAGAGCCTCAATAGACTTTTCTGATAGAGTATATCCAGTATCAAGAGTAACGTATAAATCATTATCTGATATAGAATATTTTGCTTTTTCTCCAAATGATTCTAAAACCCAAGCCTTTGCTCCAGCTTGCGACATATCTTCTTGAGCCTTTTCTTTTTTTAATTCGGTTAATTCTTTTTGAACCTTTTCTAATTCGCTAACTTTTGTGTCATAATTCTCTTGAGAAACGGAAGATGCACATCCAGTCAACATAGTGGCCGAAATAAACAACGCAATTAAAATCCTTTTCATATTATTTCCTCCTCCCCCTTCGGTACCACTCGAAGGGTATTATTTTGCTTCTTTCAATTTTCTCGAACCCTCATTTTCTTGATTCATTCTCTTAATATATCCTTTTAATTCTCCTTTGAATTCTAATTGGGCGTCCATTGGCAGCTGATGTATTAAAGAAATCCACTCAGCATCAGATTGAGAAATACAGTTATTATGTCGATTTTTTCCATATACGAGAAAATCTAATGAAACCCCAAAATGTTCAGAAAAACGCACAAGCATTTCTCCGCTTGGCAATTTCCCGGATTTCCAATTAGCCATAGAACCTTTGCTCATGCCAAGTTCTGTAAGTAATGTTGTTGGTTTTATGTTCTTTTCTTTACATAGTTTTAAAAGTTGATCGTAAAACAAAAAAACTCCTTTCCTAAAAAAAGTTCAAAAAAAATGCACATAGCTATTGACAAGTGCATTTTAATGCACTATTATTAAAGTGTAATAACCAAATGTTTAAAACATTTTTCAAAAAAAGAGTGACGGCAATCACTCAAGGTGTAATGCAACTGAATAATTATTGATCGGCTTCTACTAAAAGAGCCTTGTTATTTTCTTCAATCATAACAGATACAGCTCTTATTATTGCTTCTGCGGAAGCTTGCAATATTGAAGCGTCATTTAGTTTAACGCCGCTGTTTTCGATACTGGACAGAATCTTACGGTTGGCATCTGAAAATTCTGTCAATCCAATATTTTGAAGTTGCTCGGCCCATGATGATGAATTATTCATATCTGATACTCCTTTCTGTGATTGTTAACGTATAACGTTATTCTAAGACAAAATTGAACGAATGTAAACAACAAATGTAATTAACAAATGTTTAAAGACGATAAGGGGGTGGAAAATGTGAAACGAACTCTTCCGACATGGTGCAAAGAAGTTAAAAAGTCCATGATTGATGATGATATAAACATGACCGAACTGGCTGAGCGTGTTGGCATGTGCCGGAATTATGTGTCCGGTGTTGTTAATGGTCGAGTTTATGCACCGGAGATTGCGAAGAAGATAAGCCAGGACAGAAATATCACAGTTCCATATACGGAAAATATCGTTTGATTATATTTTAGCTTAGCGAGGAGGAAAATTAAATGGGAAAGCATGCTACGAAAGCGGGGGGAAACATATTTACCCAGGCACGTTACAATGCGGCAAAGTTCAATGACCGCCTAAACAGCAGAGAAGGTGCATCGGAAGAACTTGGAATAGATAGAAGTCGTCTGGCACGCATAGAACTTGGAAGCAAGAATCCATTTCCGGACGAGGTGCTGATGATGTCAGATATTTACAACGCACCAGAGCTGAAATCTTATTACTGTAAAAATATGTGTCCGCTTGGAAAAGACTTTCCGGAAATTAGGCCACTTATAAATGATTTTCTACGCAAAATGGCAAAATTTCGGCATCAGGAAAATCAAGATGTAAGCGCCGGAACAAGGATAAGGTTTTTTATCGATAAACCAGCAGCTATGATCTCTTTTCCAAGAGCCGTTATCAAATATTTATAGGATCCTGGGATTTTTTCAATCAGTCCATGGACTTTCAGACGTTTAAAGATCCTTGTCATGGCAGACGGAGTGATTTTCGGAAGATGCTGGCGGATCTGTTTTCCTTGTATCCCGAATGTCATGTATTCCCCTTTGCTGATGGCTTCCAGTACAG
>OFCN01000366.1_pt1 | contig 23454 bp, 6 predicted proteins | sample 1520801 | NCBI WGS metagenome assembly OFCN01 (sample SAMEA2699029, study PRJEB24076) | metagenome | biome: Human gut stool | place: Spain | collected 2012-03-20 | reverse complement strand
ATCAAACTCTCCAAGATATCTTGAAGCTATTTGAATAGCTCATTATTTGTTGTCGCTACCATTAAGTAGCTTTGAATTATGGTTGGTTTTGACTGTGTCAAAACCCGCACTCTGGCATATGTTCAATCATTTTGATTGATTACCTATCATTGTTCAGTTTTCAAAGATCTGTGCCCCTTCATATGGGGTACTTGAATATAATAACATTTCCATATACTGATGTCAACAATATTTGGACAATTTTTACGACAAATTTCAGGAAAATTTTATTATTATTTTTGCACAATTTCACGGCCTAATTTTACAGATTTAAAACTTGAGTTATATTACTCTTTCAGACATATCATATAGGGAGAATTTAAAATAAAAAGAAGCCGCAACAAGAATACATCTATTGCATTCTGTTGCGACTTCTTGTCTATATGACAGTGTGTTAATAGAATCCCTTATTTGTGTCTCAACACTGTATATTAAAAACTTTTATATAAGGTTATTGTAACTGCACATTCCTTATAACAAAAGCTATACATATAATGTGATTATATATGTATTAGATGATTAGTTATCTGTCTGAATCGCTTCACGAAGGTTAATTTCGTGCATGTCTCCAACAGAAGGTTCTTCTGCAGACATATTTTTTACAGTTTGTTTTGTAGCAAACCAAACTGCTTCGTTCATGTAATAACGCAATTCTTCATTAGATACATGTTCTTGATCTTGAGCCATGATATCAAGCATAGCATCTTCCAATGCTTGTGCTTCTTCATCAGTCAAAGGACCGCCAACGGCCTTTTGTTTTTGAAGCAATTCATTCATGCGATCAACCATGCTGCGCAATACATTGTAACCATAGCTATTTGTGTAACCTTGGTCCTTATCATATTTAGGGAATGTGTAATAGCTATACTCGTTTTTATTACGGTTTTCACCATTCCAGTTCAATGCAGTTTCTTGGCCATGTACATAACCTAAAGAATGTTTACGGAAATAATCAGCATAGTTATGCTTATCTTTAGAATGTAACCATTTAGCTTCTTCTTTAGTTAACGCTTGATGATTATTCTTTTTGCTTTCAGCTAAAGCAATGTGTTTTTCCGCATTTTCCCATGCTTTCACAAATTCATGGATACTTTGCACTGCCTGAGGGCTAGCCACAGGAACCAATACAACAGAACCTGTTGTAGGCGCTTTAGCCGGATTTGGTAAAAGCAATGGATCATCAAATGTAGCAGATGCCGCATTAACATGGAATACGCCACTGCCGAATAATACTGCCGCTGTGAAAGCAAGCAAAGTGGATTTTTTCATTATATATTCCTCTTTTCTATCAACGAATTAAATCGGGTGAGAGGACCCCCAAAAGGGAATCCTCAACCCGTAATGTTCAGCATGAACGTATTATAAACCTAGTCTTGCCATCATTGCAGCAATATTAGCTTTCATTTGTTCATTTTCAGCTTTCAAATCAGCTACTTCACCTTTTAATCCTTGATTTTCAGCTTTCATTGCAGCAAGTTCACGTTGCATTGCATATGTAGAACTGATAGGTCCTTTACGATAACGATCTGCAGTTTCTGCTTCACCGTCTCTGTTGCCTACTTTCCAAGTTACACCAGCATTTGCCATCATATGGCTATTGCTACCCGCCCAAGCTACGCCAGCATGTAACATCATGGATTCATTTTTGTAATGAGCCACGCCTAATGCCAATGCGGAGTCACCACGGTAGTTACCATAACCTGCCATGATTTGAGTAGGTTCGTAAGGATCATAAGCCATAGGTTTCAATGCAGACAACGCGGAGGATAAAGCACCAACTTGACGAACTTCTTTTACAACATTATTCATGCTGTTTGCAACACGATTAAGTTGGGAACCATTAACAGCATCAGTAGAAGTGGAGCTAATTTCACCTGGTGCTACGTTAGTAATCTTATTACCACCGTTATTCAAACCAGAGCTTGTTAAGGATACGCTGCCACCACCATTATTTTTGATTGTGATACCATTACCGTTTGTTACAGTTGTATGACCGGAGTTATCCATAGTTGTAATAGAGTTGATACCAGTAATATCTTTTGCCAAACGAACATTCAAGCTGCCGTTGTTATCGGAAATAACACCGATATTGTTTGCAGAGGAAAGTTTGCTTTCATCAGTAACGCCACCTTTAACGGTTACTTTTTCACCTAAGTTACGATGGAATTCACCTTTGTCACCTGCAAAGTCTAAGCCAGCTTTCTTAAGGCCATCGATACCTTTTTTCAAGTCGCCGATGTTAGCACCATTTGTTAAGCTGCTGCTATTATCAGCAATATTGTTGATATCTTCGCCTTCGCCATAACCACTTGCCATGTTAACAACTTTATTGCCACCATTGTTCAAGCCGTCCTTAGTCAAGGTTACTGCACCAGTACCATCTTTAGGGGACCCTTGACCTGCTGGAGGAGTAGTAATTGCAACACCGTTGCTGCTAACAGTAGTAGTTACTTTAGTACTACCCATGCCAGATGTAACAACCACACCATCTGCAGTTGTGCTTGTTCTCTTAGTCTTTTTGTCAGTAGTTACAACACCGTCAACAGTCAACTCAGTGGCCTTAGTTGGATTATCTACAAGTACACCTTTAGCTGTTGTTTGAGTTGTATTATTTTGACTATCAGATACTTTCACATTATCTGCAGTAAGAGTAGTCTTATTACCAAATGTATCAGTGCTTGTAACACCTCTACCGTTTGTTAAAGTGGAGTGTTGTTGATCGTCTGTAGTTGTAGTTACACTGCGTAAGTTCAAGTCTTTTTTGATATCTACAGTGTATGTTTTAGACTTATCTGCATTAACTGTAGTTTCTACAGTTGTATTGCCGCTATCGCCAGCTTTCACTGTCGTAGTTGCTGCCGCCATGCTGCTCTTCAACTGTTGAACGTTAACTGCATCTGTATCATTTACACCAGCTGCCACGTTAGTAATCTTTTGATTATTTGCGTTTAAGCCTTCGTTAGAAATGTATGTTTTACCACCTACAGATACACCTTTATTGTCAAGTACAACTTGTTTGTTTGGATCGGAACCAACTGTTACAGAGTCAAGACCTTTAAGGTTCTTAGCAAGTTTAACGTTCAAGTTACCGTTTTCATTAACTACGCCAATGTTACCATTTGAAAGTTTAGAAGCATCAGCTTCGCCACCTTTAAGTTCCAATGTTTGACCGAGGTCTTTATGGATAGCTTCACCGGAGTCGCCTTTGAAGTTCAAGCCTTTCTTAGTCAAGTCTTGAGTGTTCTTATCAATTTTATTATCTACAACTTTCAATTGATCTTCTGTTGCAGCTTGACCGTTAGTGATCTTATTAGGATCCCAAGTTCTGTTAGTCAAATCGTTAACAGTACCAGAACCACCGTTGATAGTTACCTTACCGGAGTTGATTGTACCGTTTGTACCATTGATATTTACAGCATTAGCACCTTCGCCAGCTCTAATGATACCTGTTGTACCATCGAAATGAACTGATGTATTGCCGGAGCCCAATGTCACTGTGTCTTTCAAGTTTACAGTGTATGTTTTAGCTTTTGTAAGATCGTTGATTTCTTCTTCAACATGAATGTTCTTGCTACCTTTTACCTTAGTATCGGACGCAGCTTTTACTTCGTTCAATTGTTTAAGGTTAACAGCATCGCTATCTTCTGTACCAGCTTTAACATTTTTGATTTGTGTATTGTTTGCATTGAAGCCGTTGTTTGTAACAAATGTATTACCGCCAATTGTCAAACCATTATTGTTAATAGTTGTTTGACCCGTTGTTACGCTGTTCAAGCCTGTTAAATCTTTTGCAAGTTTAACATTCAACTTACCGTTTTCGGATACAACACCGATATTGTTGTCAGACAATTTAGCTTTATCAGAAACGCCACCTACAACATCCAATGTTTGACCAAGGTCTTTATGAATTAAATCACCAGAGTCAGCTTGGAAGTTCAAGCCTTTCTTAGTCAAGTTTTCAGTGTTCTTATCAATTTTGTTATCTACAACTTTCAATTGATCTTCTGTTGCAGCTTGACCACTTGTGATGTGTGCAGGATCCCAAGAAATGTTAGTCAAGTTGTTTACAGTACCGTTTGCACCGTTAACAAGAACTTTACCAGCATTGATGTTACCTGTTACACCATCGATTGCTACTTTACCAGCGTTGATTGTGCTGTTTACACCATTGATAGTTACTGCGTTCGCACCGTTACCAGCTTTCACGATACCAGTTGTACCGTCGATGTTAACAGCTGTGTTACCGGAACCCAATGTTACAGTGTCTTTCAATGCAACTGTGTAAGTTTTAGCTTTTGTAGTTGGATCTACAGCTTCATCAACGTCGATGTTTTTGCTACCTTTTACTTTTGTATTAGATGCAGCTTTTACATCGTTCAATTGTTTAACATTTACAGCATCGTTATCTTCTACGCCAGCTGTTACGTTTTTGATTTGCGTATTGTTAGCGTTGAAGCCATTAGCTGTAACGAATTGTTTGTTGTTGATTGTCAAACCATCGTTGTTGATAGTTGTTTGACCAGTTGTTACGCTGTTCAAGCCTGTTAAATCTTTTGCAAGTTTAACATTCAACTTACCGTTTTCGGATACAACACCGATATTGCCGTCAGACAATTTAGCTTTATCAGAAATACCACCTACAACATCCAATGTTTGACCAAGGTCTTTATGAATTAATTCACCAGAGTCAGCTTGGAAGTTCAAGCCTTTCTTACTGTTGTCTGTAACTTTTTGATCTACAGATTGCAATTGATCTTCTGTTGCAGCTTGACCGTTAGTGATGTTATTAGGATCCCAAGTTCTGTTAGTCAAGTTGTTTACAGTACCATTTGCACCGTTAACTAGAACTTTGCCAGCATTGATGTTACCTGTTACACCATCGATCGCTACTTTACCAGCATTGATTGTGCTGTTTACGCCATTGATAGTCACTGCGTTAGCGCCTTCACCAGCTTTTACGATACCTTTTGTACCGTCGATGTTGACTGCATTATTACCGGAACCTAATGTTACAGTGTCTTTCAATGCCACTGTATAGGTTTTAGCTTTTGTTACATTATCTACAGTTTCATCAACATTGATGTTTTTGCTACCTTCTACTTTTGTATTAGATGCAGCTTTTACATCGTTCAATTGCTTAACGTTAACAGCATCGTTGTCTTCTACACCAGCAGTTACGTTTTTGATTTGCGTATTGTTAGCATTAAAGCCATTAGCTGTAACGAATTGTTTGTTGTTAATTGTCAAGCCATCGTTGTTGATAGTTGTTTGACCAGTTGTTACGCTGTTCAAGCCTGTTAAGTCTTTTGCAAGTTTAACATTCAACTTACCGTTTTCGGATACCACACCGATGTTGTTGTCAGACAATTTAGATTTCTCAGTAATGCCACCTACAACATCCAATGTTTGACCAAGATCTTTATGGATTAATTCGCCAGAATCAGCTTGGAAGTTCAAGCCTTTCTTAGTCAAGTCAGTGCTATTGTCAGTGATTTTCTTATCAACAATTTTCAATTGGTCTTCTGTTGCAGCTTGACCACTTGTGAAGTTTTTGCCATCCCAAGTGATGTTTGTCAAGTTATTTACAGTACCAGCAGTACCGTTGACAGTCACTTTACCGGAGTTGATAGTGCCGTTTGTACCATTGATAGTTACAGCATTAGCACCGTCACCAGCTTTTATGATACCTGTAGTACCGTTGATGTTGATTGCATTATTGCCGGAACCTAAAGTTACATTGTCTTTCAATGCTACTTTGTAAGTTTTAGCTTGTGTATTAGGATCTACTGTGGAGTTAACATTGATGTTTTCGCTACCTTCAACTGTAGTGTTAGATGCATTTTTAACTTCATTCAATTGATTCAAGTTAACTGCATCATTGCCATCAGTACCAGCTTTTACGTTTTTGATTTGTGTGTTGTTAGCATCAAAACCGTTAGCTGTAACGAATTTCTTACCACCAATTGTTAAACCTTCGTTATTAATTGTTGTAGCACCAGTTGTTACGCTTGTTAAGCCAGTCAACTCTTTAGCGAGTTTAACATTCAACTTACCGTTTTCAGATACCACACCGATGTTATTGTCGGACAATTTAGCTTTATCGGAAGTACCACCTACAACGTCTAATGTTTCACCAAGGTCTTTATGAATGCTTGTAGCATCATCGCCTTTGAAGTTCAAGCCCTTCTTAGTCAAGTTGCTACCGTTGTCAGTGATTTTCTTATCAACAACTTTCAATTGGTCTTCTGTTGCAGCTTGGCCGCTTGTGATGTTATTAGCATCCCAAGTGATATTTGTTAAGTTGTTAACAGTACCTTTAGCACCGTTAACAAGAACTTTACCGGAATTGATATTGCCTGTTACACCGTCAATCGCTACGTTACCAGCAGTAATTGTGCTGTTTGTACCGTTGATAGTCACAGCATTGTTGCCTTCGCCGGCTTTTACAATACCTTTTGTACCATCGATGTTAACAGCTGTATTGCCGGAACCCAATGTTACTGTGTCTTGTAAACCAACTGTATAAGTCTTAGCTTTAGTAAGTGGATCTTCAGAATCAGTTACATTGATGTTTTTACCTGCTTTTACAACTGTTTTAGCTGCCGCTGCGTTGTTGGATACTTCTTTCAACTGTTTAAGGTTAACTGCATGGTTATCCTCTGTACCAGCTTTCACATTTGTGATTTGAGTATCGTTAGCATTGAAGCCATTACTTGTAACAAATGTGTTGCCACCGATTGTCAAACCATTGTTGTTAATAGTTGTAGCACCAGTTGTTACGCTGTTCAAGCCTGTCAAATCTTTAGCAAGTTTAACATTCAATACGCCGTTGTTATTAACTACGCCGATGTTATTTTCTGAAAGTTTAGATGCGTCAGCTTGACCGCCAGAGATTTTCAAAGTTTGACCAAGGTCTTTATGAATTGCAGTACCTGCATCACCTTGGAAGTTCAAGCCTTTTTCTACGATTTCAGTTTTTGTAGTATCAATTTTATTATCTACTACTTTCAATTGATCTTCTGTAGCAGCTTGACCATTAGTAATAGCTTTAGGGTTCCAAGTTCTGTTAGTCAATTCGTTAACAGTACCTGTAGTACCATTGATTGTTACTTTACCGGAGTTGATAATACCATTTGTGCCGTTGATAGTCACAGCATTATCGCCAGTACCAGCTTTCACGATACCTGTTGTACCGTTAATATTGATAGCTGTATTACCAGAGCCTAATGTTACTTCATCTTTCAAGCCTACAGTATATGTTTTAGCTTTAGTTACATTGTCGATACTTTCATCAACTTTAATGTTTTTACCTTCAGCTACCTTTGTATTTGCTGCAGATGCACTGTTGGATACTTCTTTTAATTGTGCCAAGTTTACTGCATCGCTGTCGATTGTACCACGAGCAACGTTAGTAATCTTGTTACCACCATTATCCAAGCCAGTTTTAGTAAGAGATACAGATGCATTGTTTGTAGCACCGTTGCTGATAGTTACACCGTTGGAAGTAACTTTTGTATCGCCTACAGTTACGCTGTTCAAACCTTTAAGGTCTTTTGCCAAACGAACTTTCAAATCGTTAGAACCATCGGATACAACACCGATATTGTCTTCTGCAGTCAATTTGGAAGCTTCAGTAATGCCACCTTTAACGTTAACTTGTTCACCAAGTTTTTTATTGATTACGTTACCGGAGTCAGCACCGAATTTCATGCCTTTATTGATCAATTCTTCTTTAGTCTTGAACAATTGGCTGCCATTGATAGCATCTTTAGATGTAGCTGTTACAGCACCATCTTTTACATTTGTAATTGTAGTGCCGTCAGCACCTTCCAATGTTACCTTAGTCTTATCAACAACACCGTTATTGATGTCATATTTAACAGCACGATCTGTCAATTTATCTACAGAAGTCTTGGATGCAATGTTATTGATTGTAACTTGCTCTTTAACGCCTGCATGGTTTTTATCCTCTACGGTCAAGGATACTTCACCATTGTCGTTTACCTTGTAGGAACCGTCAGCGCTGGAGTTTCTTACAAGACGATAGTCAGTTGCACTGCTACCTTGTTGAGTAATTTGTTCACTAACTTTTTTCAACTGATCTTCAGTCGCTGCACGACCAGATACGATAGATGTGGAATCCCAGTTCTTATTGCTCAAGTTAGTTACATAATTACCAGTTTCACTTGCATGTTTCGTATTTTGAACAGTTTGAGCGCCCATTACAACAGCACCAGCAGTTACTCTACCTGCTGTACCATCAAGAACTACTTGATTGTTACCGCTACCCAATGTCACTTTGTTGTTCAAACGAAGATCATATTTAGCGCCTTCAGTGCTTGTAGCAGGAGTTGTTGTCAATTTAAGGTTATCATCGGAAACAGTTACTTTTGAATGTTTGCCTGCTTCGATTTTCACATCATGTAATTGGCTGCCATTTACAGCATCTGTAGAAGTAGAGGATACTTCACCAGCTTTCAAGTTAGTAATTGTTGTACCGCCTTGGCCTTCCAAAGTAACCTTGTTTTTATTAACAGTAGTACCGTTAAGATCATATTTAACAGCACGTTCTGTCAATTTATCCAATTCAGTTTTGGATGCGATATTGTTGATTGTTACCGTATTAGCAGGGTTGTTAGGATGAGCTTCATCTTTAACTTTCAAATCAACTTTGTTGTTTTCTACAGAGTAAGAACCATCTGCAGAATTTGTATTATTGATCAAGCGGTAATCTGTTTTAGCCGCATTAGTAGTCTTGATTTCATCAGACACTTTTTTCAACTGATCTTCAGTTGCTGCACGACCAGATGTGATGGTAGGATTCTGAACATTCCATTCTTTATTGTCCAAACCAGTTACATAGTTTTTATTGTCGCTATGTTTACCTACACGAACAGAACCTGCAGTTACGCTGTTCAAACCTGTTAGGTCTTTTGCTAACTTAACATTAAGGTTTCCGTCTTTAGCTACAACACCGATGTTATTGTCAGATAAAGCACCTGTAGCGCCACCAGTAATACCTAAAGTATCACCAAGTTGTTTATTGATTTTAACATTGTTATCGCCTTGGAAGCTCAAGCCTTTAGCGATCTTGTTAGTGTTATTTGTGATATTAGTAGTATTGATATCTTGTTGCTCTTTAGAAGCAAGGTTCGTCAACTTAACTTGTTTAGGGTTGGAACCATCAGCATCAGCAACAGTCAATGTCATGCTACCATCAGCAGCTACTTTATATTCGCCATTGCTACCTGCTGCAGGGTTTGCAATCAAACGGTAGTCAGTTTTGGAAAGACCATTAGAGATTTTAGAGATATCAACATCGAATGTTTGATTGTCATTACGTGTCAATGTCAATCTCTTACCGTCATTGGATACTGTACCGGATGTAACATACGTATTTTTCAAACCTGTTACTTCAGCAGTCAAACCATTTGTACCGGTCATGTTAATCTTGCCGTTACCGTTTGCTTCATACGTTGCAGAACCACGTTGCAAGTATTTATCGTATTTTGCAGCAATACGAGAAATATCACCAATATTAGCCGCATTAGTTAATGTATCACCGCCAGATTGCACATTGGTAATTTGATAACCACCAGCATTGATACCGGTTTTGCTCATAGATACGCTACCAGTTGTAACGGAGTTGAAGTTTGCATTATCAACTGTTGCAACTGTAACATTGTCTCCGGCGCCTTCTAATTTAATATTTTTACCAGCGTTAAAGTTCACTGTACGGTTTGGAGCTTTTACGTCTTTAACCTTTTGGCCATTAACTTGAAGTTCCCAACCTTGGTTTACGGATTGAATTGCTTCATGAACAGTGTTTTTACCTGTATCACCAATATTAGTCATGGTGATAGTACCGTTTTGGTCAACCTTAGCATTACCGCCTAAGATATTTTTAGTGCTTTTAGCTACATTACCTACTGCATTAGCAACGCCATATAATTGGCTACCATTAATAGCATCTGTAGATTGTGCATTCACACGACCAGCTGCTACGTTAGTAATTGTACGTTTTGTAGAGTTATTACCTACGCTAACGGTAGAATCAGCAGTACCACCAGCATAGTTATATTGCAAACCGTTAATAGTTTCACTAGCAGTGCTTACAGGAGCAGCTGTTGCAGAATTAGCACCTAATGCAACGCCACGAACATTATTTACTGTTGCTTTGCTACCGAGAGCTAAGCCTTCGTTTTCTTGTACACTTGCTTCGCTACCGATTGCTACCGCATCAGTTACTTCTTTTTGAGCTTTAAGTTTAGTGATTAATTCAGGATTATCTTTGTAAACGCTACGATCACGTACACGTTCTAATGTACCAGCTTGAGCGCTTACGCCCAATGCGATGGAGCGGGAACCGGTTGCTTGTGCATCATCACCGATAGCCACAACATTTTTCTTGTCCCCATCTTGAGTACTTAACGCACTTGCTTCACGACCCATAGCAATAGAGCCGTAACCTTCGGAATGAGCATTGTTACCGATAGCTGTAGAACGTTCGCCTAATGCCCATGCCGCATTACCTGCAGCCACAGAGGAACCGCCCAATGCATAAGTATCATTACCCAATGCCACGCCGGAACCACCATGAGCACGCGCGGAGTTACCTACGGCAACGGAGTTATTTACTTTATATTGAGGGTCATTTTGAATACCGGATTCAGCATTGTTACCAATGGCAATGCCGTCCATTGCACGAGTTTTGGCATTGTTACCAAGAGCAACCCCGTTATCACGATAATGTGCTGCACCGTTACCGATAGCCACGCCTTGAATACCTTGAGATGTCGCATGATTACCGATGGCTACGCCTCTTACATAACCTTCACCTTTATAATTTGAACCTGATGCTACATACGCACTAGTACCCATAGCTACGCTATCTTCGGTATCTGATTTAGCACCTTGACCAATAGCAATGGAACGAGCTGCATTAGCTTGGGTATTAGTAGTTTCGTCATATGCTGTATACGGTGTGCCATTATCATCATATTTAGGAGTTGGATTTGCAGAACCGATAGCAATAGATTGATCACCTGTTGCCAATGCAGAGTGCCCCATAGCCAAGCTAGCTTTACCCTGTGCAGATGCAGCCGTACCGATAGCTGCCGCATATTGTTTGCCAGCATAGGCTTGTCTCATCATAGCCAAGGAGTTAAAACCTTTTGCTTTAGCAGCAGAACCGACAGCAATAGCGCCGATTTCTTCAGATTGAGCATAATGGCCTAAACCGATACCCAACGCACGAGATTGAGAATAGTCGCCGATAGAAATACCGGATACGGATCCATCTTTAGCACGTGCATTAGCTTTATTACCGATTTGGATGCCGAACACCTTATTATTGGTATATAAGTGTCCTTGTCCTGGATTCCCTGGTGTTTTGTAATCATACATATTAATAGTTGGTGCACCAGGGTTTGGTGTTAACCATGTCACACCGCCCGCAGTATATTCCTGACGATCCGCATTAGCCGGTGTTAAAGCAACCCCTCGATCAGATTCTGCCTGAACACCCGAAACCAACCCACTACCGCAGGTTAAAACCATAGCCGCCAAGCCAACTTTTACCGAAGCTTTAGCGGAATTACTAACAAAGCTTTTGGAGCCACGAGTATGGCTTTTTGCGATTTCAGATACAACGACATATGCGCCTCGTACCTGACTCCAAATTACCCTATAAATACGATTCATTTAGTAGTACCTACCTTTCACACAGTTTTATAAGGGATTCTAAAACCAACACTAAAACACTAAAAATAATAAAATTTTCATCAAAAATTTAATTACTATACATATAAAATATCAGATTAGTTTATGAATGTAAATATATTTTTTCACATTTCGCTCATTTATTTTCAGAACTTTAAACTTCTTTTAAAAATTGATTTTCTTACTCATTTAAATATATTTTCAATCATAAAAACCCTTGCTACAATGGGCCAAACAACACTTATAATCTAAAACTAATGATTTTATAGTAAATTAATCATATTCATAATTTTCGATTAAAATTATATGTTCTGTATTATACACTATTATGAAAGGTTTGTGAAGTCAAATACAAAAAAAGAACGAAAGTCTTTTCACAGTAGACTTTCGTTCTTTCATTTTATATACCATATAGGGTTAAAATCATCTAATCTTCATGGGTATTTTCTGGTACATCAACAGATTTTACCGCATGAATATAAAATGAAATTTATATGATTTACATGCCTAAACGACTCATAATAAGAGCTAATTGTCGTTTAGTTTCTTCGTTATCTTTCTGTAGACGAAGGTTGTCTTCTTTCAATGCCGCATAGTCTGCAGTTAATTTTTCATCCTGCGCTTTCATGCGTGCATTTTCAGCTTTCAAAGCAGTCATTTCATCCTGCATTACGTACATAGAGCTGATAGGACCGCCCTTATACCGTTCAGGAATAGCCTTCTTCTCATCAGAAGAACCGAATTTACGAGTTACACCGGCATTCACCATATTATGACGGCTACCAACAGATACACCTGCATGGAACATAGTATCTTCCGATGTGTAATGCGCAACACCTAAAGCCGCTGCGGTTTCACCTCTGTAATTGCCGATACCAGCCATCACTTGAGTTGGTTCTAACGGATCGTATTGAATTGGTTTCAACGCAGACATCGCCGCCGCATGAGCACCTACACGTTGTGTTTCGCCCGCCACGGAATTAATTGCATTAGCCATTCCCTCCGTAACCCCCTTCAATTGATTTACGTTAACCGCATCCGTTCCGTTTACACCAGGACCTACATTGCTAATTGTTTTACCACCGTTATTCAATCCATCTTTAGTAAGGCTTACGGTGTTACCGCTAGCAGGAGTAATGGTTACGCCACTGCCGTTCACAACCGTAGAGTTACCTCCAGCATCCTTAGTCGTTACTGACGTAAGACCTTTCAAATCTTTCGCCATACGAACTTTAAGATTAGTGCCGTCAGATACGACGCCTAAATTATCTTCGGCCGTCAACTTGCTAGCATCAGTAATACCACCGACTACGTTTACCTGTTCGTTAAGCTTTTTGTTAATCACATTACCAGAATCGCCACCGTATTTCATACCATCGTCTTTGGTTGCCACTTGATGTGTCGTACTTAATACGAGTAATAGCATTGCCTCCGAGATCAGAATCGCCCTTATCAGCGGTAATATCCGCATTACGACCATCTTTGCCAGTTAAACCGATGTGACCAACGCCGTCTTTACCTGACATAGATACAGCATCTTTACCGTCTTTACCTGTAACAGCTACTTTTCCGTCTGTGCCATTCGCAGCGTCTGGACCTGTAATGGAAACGCCATCTTGACCATTTTTGCCGACTTTCACCTTATCAGTATTGACCGTATCAGCAGTAACTGTTTTGGTAGTAATACTATCGGTCTTAAGATTCTTAGCCATTTTAATAGTAACATTACCATTTTCGGCTACCGTTTTAATATTTTCGCCAGAATAGTCACTATCAGCCCCTTGACCTTCACCTTTGATGGTAACCTTTTGACCTAAATCACGGTGGAAATCACCTGTATTACCGGCAAAATCCATGCCTTTCTTCGTAATGTCATCACCTAAGTTATTAATCTTATTATCCAAGGCTTTATGGGACTTCTGCAATTGATCTTCTGTAGCAGCACGACCGCTTGTGATATTGTTAGGATCCCAATCTTTGTTTTCCAAACCTGTCACATGACCGTCCTTGCCATCAACAGAGACCTTACCTGCTCCAATCTTACCATCTTTACCATCAATAGTTACCTTGTCGCCAGCCTTAATTGTACCGTTTGTACCGTCAATCGCAATATTACCAGCCTTGATTGTGCCTTTATCGCCATCGATTTCAACTTTATCACCTGCTTTAATGGTGCCTTTGTTGCCGTCGATTGTAACCTTGTCACCGGCTTTGATCGTACCTGTTGTACCATCCATCGCAATTTGTTTCGTAGCATCAGATCCCATTGTTATTTGGTCTTTGAGGCCCACTTTGTAATTTGTAGAGCCATCACCATTAGTGGTCTTATCAACTTTGATATTATTACCTTCTGTTACGATTGCCTTAGCAGCGTTAGCCGCTGTATCCAATTGAGATTTATTAACCGCATCCTTAGGATTTGTACCGTCAGCTACGTTTGTAATCTTATTGCCGGCTGCATCAATACCATCTTTCGTCATAGATGGACCATTGGTAATCTTCACGCCGTCCTTTGTAATAGCAGTCAACGGGTTGCCATCCTTATCTTGAACGGTCATGCCTTCACCATTAACAACGGTTTTACCGTTTGCACCATTAGTGCCATTGTTGAAAGTTATGGAATCTAGGCCTTTCAGATTTTTTGCCAAACGAACATTAAGGATATTATTCTTGCTAATAACTCCAATATTGTTTTCGGTCAACTCAGATTCATTGGTGACACCGCCCTTAATGTCCAATTGTTCATTAAGTTTCTTCTTGATGGTAGTACCGGAGTCGCCACCGTATGCCATGCCATCATCTTTGGTTGCTACTTCATGGGTTGTACCATTTTCATCTTTGTATTTAATGCGCGTGATTTCATTTCCATTAATATCAGCAGCGCCTTTATCAGCGATAATATCCGCACTATGACCATCTTTACCAGTTAAACCGATGTGACCTACACCGTCTTTACCGGACATAGACACTACATCCTTGCCGTTCTTATCTGTAACAGCTACTTTACCGTCGGTGCCAGCCCCATCTGGACCTGTGAGAGATACGCCATCCTTACCGTCTTTGCCGACTTTCACGGATTCAGCCTTAAGATTTTTGTTCATTTTTACATCAATTGTTGTATTACCTGTTGCAGCATCTTGTTTGATGAACGTCTTAATATTGTCACCGCTATAGTCGGTATCAGCAGCATTGCCTTCACCTTGAACAGTGATAGTAGAGCCTAATTTATTAGTTTGTACACCGCCTACATTGGCATTGAATTTGAGACCTGTATCAGTTTGACCCGCCAAAGCTTGTTTCAATTGATCCTCTGTTGCAGCACGACCGGATACGACTTTACCTGCGTCCCAAGTCTTATTATCAAGCCCTGTCACGTAGTTACCTGTATTAGCAGGGGTTGCACCATCGGCTTGTTTACCCATGGTTACAGTACCGGCTTTTACAGTTTCTGTAGCCGTAACAGTGGTAACGTTAAGATCTTTCTTCAATTTTAGACCAATCTTAGTGTCGTCACCGGTTTGCGTGATTTCCGTCGTAATATTATCGTCGCCGTTTACCGTTACCTTGGAGCCTAATTTATTCGTTTTTGCATCATTATTATCTGCGTCAAAACGAAGACCTTTATTGGTCAGTTCAGTCTTAGCGTCATTAATATTATTGTTGAGTTCAGTTTTGGTATCACTGATATTTTTATTCAACTCGGTCTTAGTATCGCTAATATTTTTATTTAATTCAGCCTTGGTATCACCAATATTTTTATTCAACTCGGTCTTAGCATCACTAATGTTTTTATTTAACTCAGATTTAGCGTCATGCAATTGACCGCCGTTAACCGCATCTTTAGAATTAGCAGCAATATTACCATCAGCAACATTGGTAATCTTTTGGTCGTTTGCATTGATGCCGTTTGGAGATACATAGGTCTTACCGCCTACGATCAAACCGCCACCATTGATGGTTGTACCGCCGGCTGTTACGCTGTCCAAGCCGGTCAATGTTTTTGATAACTTCACGTTCAATGTATTGCCATCAGATACAACGCCAATATTGTTATCCGTTAAATCTGCCGCCGCAGCTCCGCCTTTAATGGCAACAGTACCACCTAGCTTCTTATTGATAGTCGTACCTGAGTCACCATCAAAGTTCAAGCCTTTATCCACTTCAGATTTAGACGCCACATCTTTAATCGTTACGGTTTTTGTTTGATCCGGATGGTTCTTATCTTGAACTGTCAATGCCACGTCACCGTTAGCATCTACAGTGTAGTCACCATTAGAGCCTGCCGTAGGATTCGCAACGAGACTAAAGTCTGTTGCACTAGCACCTTGTTTCTTAACTTCATCACTAACCGTTTTCAATTGGTCTTCCGTTGCTGCACGGCCAGATGCAATCGTAGGATTATCAATACTCCATGTCTTATTATCAAGACCTGTTACGTAGTTACCCGTATTAGCAGGGGTTACACCATCGGATTGTTTACCCATAGTTACCGTACCAGCTTTCACAGTTTCCGCTGCCGTAACAGTGGTAACATTAAGATTTTTCTTTAATTTAAGACCAATCTTCGTATCGTCACCAGTTTGTGTAATTTCTGTGGTGATGTTATCGTCGCCGTTTACCGTTACCTTAGAGCCTAGTTTATTAGTTTTTTCAGCGTTATTATCCGCATCAAAACGAAGGCCTTTGTTGGTAAGTTCAGTTTTAGCGTCACCAATATTTTTGTTGAGTTCAGTTTTAGTATCACTGATATTTTTATTCAACTCGGTCTTAGTATCGCTAATGTTTTTATTTAACTCAGTTTTAGTGTCATGCAATTGACCGCCGTTCACCGCATCTTTGGAGTTAGCCGCCACATCGCCATTAGCAACATTGGTAATCTTTTGGTCGTTCGCATTGATGCCATTTGGAGATACATAATTCTTACCACCTACGGTCAAACCACCACTATTGATGATTGTGCCACCAGCTGTTACGCTTTCCAAACCAGTTAATGTTTTAGCTAACTTCACGTTTAACGTACTGCCATCAGATACAACACCAATATTATTGTCAGTTAAATCTGCAGCTGCAGCTCCGCCTTTAATGGCAACAGTACCACCTAGCTTCTTGTTGATAGTCGTACCAGAGTCACCGTCAAAGTTCAAGCCTTTGTCCACTTCGGATTTAGATGCTACATCTTTAATCGTTACGGTTTTTGTTTTATCCGGATGATTCTTATCCTGTACGGTCAATGCCACGTCACCGTTAGCAGCTACAGTATAGTCACCATTGGAACCCGCCGCAGGATTAGCAACAAGACTGAAGTCCGTTGCATTAGCACCTTGAGTTTTGATAGCTTCAGTAACTGTCTTCAATTGATCTTCTGTTGCAGCACGTCCGCTAACAGCAGTAGGATTAGTTACGCTCCATGTCTTATTATCAAGACCTGTTACGTAATTACCCGTATTAGCAGGGGTTGCACCATCGGCTTGTTTACCCATGGTTACAGTGCCGGCTTTCACAGTTTCCGTAGCCGTAACAGATGTAACATTAAGATCCTTCTTCAATTTAAGACCTATCTTCGTATCGTCACCGGTTTGCGTGATTTCCGTCGTAATATTGTCGTCGCCGTTTACCGTTACCTTGGAGCCTAGTTTATTCGTTTTTTCAGCGTTATTATCTGCGTCAAAACGAAGGCCTTTGTTGGTAAGTTCAGTTTTAGCGTCATGCAATTGACCACCGTTAACCGCATCTTTGGAGTTTGCAGCAATATCACCATTAGCAACATTAGTAATCTTTTGGTCATTTGCATTGATACCGTTCGGAGATACATAGGTCTTACCACCTACAGTTAAACCTCCAGCATTAATAGTTGTGCCACCCGCTGTAACACTATCCAAACCGATTAATGTTTTAGCTAACTTCACGTTCAATGTTGTACCATCAGATACGACACCGATATTATTGTCCGTCAAGTTTGCAGCTGCGGCGCCACCTTTAATAGATAACTTATCACCCAACTGTTTATTAATTACAGCGCCGCTATCTCCATCAAAGTTAAGACCTTTAGCTATATCTTGCTTATTCTTACCGATGTCAGTTGTATTTTGAGCAATATCAGCCTTGTTCTTAGTTATATCTTGTTTATTCTTACCAATATCAGTCGTATTCTGAGCAATGTCAGTTGTGTTTTGAGCTATTTTATCCTTGTTCGTATTAACTTGCGTATTAACAGATTTCAACTGATCTTCCGTTGCAGCACGACCAGTTACGGCTTGTGGATTATCTACATCCCAAGCAGTATTGGTAAGACCAGTTACCGTGCCTGCAGTACCATCCACAGATACAGGATTAGCAGTTCCTAAGGTGATTTTATCCCCTAATCCGACAGTATATTCCTTACCGCCGGCTGCATTTGTACCTTCTTCTACAGTGATGTTGCTGTTTTTAGCTTTCACAGTACTTGCCTTAGCAGTTCCACCGATAGCATCCTGCAACTGACTGAAGTTAACCGCATCAGTAGGATCTGTGCCTTTTGCTAGACCGGTAATCTTTTGATTATTTGCATTGATACCGCTCGGAGTTACATAGGTCTTGCCACCTACGGTTAAACCACTACTATTGATGGTTGTTCCACCAGCTGTTACGCTATCCAAACCGGTTAATGTTTTAGCCAGCTTCACATTTAATGTGCTGCCATCAGATACGACACCGATATTATTATCTGTAAGATCCGCCGTAGCACCACCTTTAATGGTAACAGTGTCGCCTAATTTTTTATTAATCGCAGCACCGCTATCGCCGTTAAAGTTTAATCCTTTATTGATATTGGTTACATTTGTATTGACCTTATCATTAACGGATTTCAACTGATCTTCCGTAGCAGCTCGACCACTTACAGCTTGAGGATTATCCGCGTTCCAAGACTTATTATCGAGCCCTGTTACAAAGTTACCGTTTGCACCGCCTGCACCACCTGATTGTTTGCCCATAGTCACAGTGCCGGCTTTCACAGTATCAGCAGCAGTAATAGTAGTAACATTGAGATCTTTCTTTAATTTAAGACCGATCTTAGTATCGTCACCAGTTTGGCTGATTTCTGTCGTGATATTATCATCGCCGTTTACCGTTACCTTGGAACCCAATTTATTGGTCTTAGCACCGCCTGTATCCGCATCAAATTTGAGACCTGTATTAATCACATCATTCTTCGCAGTCGATATATTATTGTTTAGCTCGGTTTTAGCATTATCTATATTGCCATTCAGTTCAGTTTTAGCGTCATTAATATTTTTATTGAGTTCAGTTTTGGCATCACCGATATTTTTGTTTAATTCAGTTTTAGCATCATTAATGTTGTTATTTAATTCGGTTTTAGCCGCATGAAGTTGACCGCCGTTAACTGCATCTTTGGAATTAGCCGCCACTTCACCATCAGCAACATTAGTTATTTTCTTGTCATTCGCATTAATACCGTTCGGAGTTACATAGGTCTTACCGCCTACGGTCAAACCACTACTATTGATAGTTGTACCCCCAGCCGTTACGCTATCCAAACCGGTTAATGTTTTAGCTAGTTTTACATTTAATGTGCTGCCATCAGATACGACACCGATATTATTATCCGTCAAATTCGCAGCCGCTGCACCGCCCTTGATGCTAAGCTTATCGCCCAACTGTTTGTTAATTACAGCACCGCTGTCTCCATCAAAATTTAGACCTTTAGCAATAGTTGTATTGATTGTAGAGATAGCATTTTTATTAGTCGCAATATCTTGTGTGTTCTGAGTAATATTTTGCTTGTTTTGTGCAATATCAGTCTTATTTTTACCGATATCAGTAGTATTTTGAGCTATATCAGTCTTGTTCTTAGTTATATCTTGTTTATTCTTACCGATATCAGTCGCATTTTGAGCAATGTCAGTTGTGTTCTGAGCTATTTTATCCTTATTTGTATTGACTTGCGTATTAACAGTTTTTAACTGATCTTCCGTTGCAGCACGACCAGTTACGGCTTGTGGATTATTTACATTCCAAGCAGCATTAGTAAGTCCTGTTACAGTTCCTGCGGTTCCGTCCACAGTTACAGGATGTGCCGTACCTACCGCAAGTTTATTGCCCAATCCAACAGTGTATTCCTTACCACCATTCACATTGGTACCTTCTGTTACGGTTACATTTGCATCCTTTGATTTTACTGTAGTCGCCTTTGCAGTACCACCGATAGCACTTTGTAATTGACTGAAATTAACCGCATCGTTAGGCGCTGTACCATTAGCAACACCAGTAATCTTTTGATTATTAGCATTGATGCCATCAGGTGTTACATAGGTTCTAGCACCTACACTCAAACCATTTTTACTAATAGTAGTATTTCCTGCATTAACGCTCTCTAATCCTGTTAAATATTTTGCCAACTTTACAGTCAATCTACCGGTACCATCGGATACAACACCAATATTATTATCGGATAATGCCCCTGTAGCACCGCCTTTAATGACTAGAGTATCACCTAATTTTCTCTTAATCGAAGCACCTGTATCGCTGCTAAAATAGAGCCCTTTTTCAAGAGTATTATTGATAGTGTTAATATCATTCTTATTAGTAGTAATATCACCTTGTATTTTTGTGATATTTCGTGCATTGGCACCAATACGGCTTGAGTTATCTGAGATATTCTGCGTATTTTGATTAATAAAATACTGATTGGAATTAACTCTCTCATTAACCCGCTTTAACTGATCTTCCGTAGCAGCACGCCCTGTAACAGGTGCTGGATTATTTACATTCCATGATGTATTGGTAAGACCTGTGACCGTTCCTGTACCACTATCTATGGTTACAGGATGCGAGGCCGCCCCTTTCCCTACAGTAATCTTATAGTTTAAGCCAACAGTATACTCCTTACCACCTTTCGCCGTTGAGTTTTCCCTTATCGTAATATTACCATCATCATTTGCTTTTACTATGGCTTCTTTAGCCGTACCGTTAATTGCGCGTTGCAACTGACCGTAGTTAACTGCGTCCTGACTACCTGTACCGTCTGCAACACCTCTAACTTGTTGATTATTGGCATTAAGACCACCGGTTGACACATAGAGTTTACCGCCTACAGACACCCCTTTATTATCAATCGTAGCAGTTCCTGCTGTTACGCTATCCAAACCAGTTAATTTTTTAGCCAATTTCACATTTAGTGTGCCATTTCCGTCTGCTTGAACCCCAATATTGTTGTCAGCCAGAGCACCGCTAGCGCCACCTTTTATTCTTACTGTGTCACCTAATTTTACTTGGTTCTGAACAAAGTTATCACCATAAAAGAACAATCCCTTATCAATATTGTCTTTATTATATCTAATAGCATCGTGGATCGTGCTTTTACCTGTAAAACCGATATCGCTCATCGTTAATTTACCGGTATCAGGATCGAGCGCCGCATTACCGCCAAGGATATTTTTAGTAGTAGTGGCTAAATTGCCCAGGCTATTTGCTACGGCATATAACTGACTACCATTAATAGCATCTGTAGACGAAGCATTCATGCGCCCCGCCGCCACATTGGTAATCGTACGTTTTACCGTATCACTACCCACACTAAGCGTGGAGTCAGCACTGCCGCCAGCTAAATTCTTATACCACAAGCCATTTACAAACTGATTTGGCGTACTTACCACATTAGCCGTCTTGGAGTTGGCACCTAATGCAATCGATCGTTGTTGATTCGTATCAACTAATGCATTTTTACCGATGGCAATGGAATCATCTGCAGCTGCGATTGCAGCTTTACTCATAGCAATAGAATTATTTTTCGTCGCTTTTGCCGTCTCACCGATAGCAATAGAAGCCTCACCGCTAGCCGCGCTATCCCAACCCATAGCAGCAGCATTAGTAGCGTCAGCTGTAGAGTTCGCACCGATTGCGCGAGCACCCGCTGCCAATGCTTTTGCACCGTTACCGATGGCTACGCCCCAGTCGCCTCGAGATTGAGAGCCGTTACCCATAGCAACGGCACCGCCTTTAGATGCCTTCGCATTATTACCAAATGCCATGGAGGATCCACCCCAAGCTCTGGCATTGGTACCAAATGCCTGATCATTATCGGCACCCACATACTTACCGGCCTCATCATATCCGGCCCAGGATGTATTACCAAGGGCAAAGCCATTTAAAGAAGCTACTTTTGTCAAATTACCGATAGCAACACCATTATTTACTTCAACGGTTGCATTTCTTCCGATTGCAACGCCTTGCACATTACCAACACCAGCCCTATTAGTTTCTGTAACAGTAGCACCTGTACCCAAAGCCACACTATTATCTGCCATTGCTGTACTATTGTCACCTATCGCTACAGTACCATTTTTAGCCTTAGCATTATCGCCCCATGGCAATGAAGATGCCTGCGCTTCAGTTGGTATAATCCCTCCTGCTAACATAACAGTACAGATAGAAATTCCGAGCATCTTAGCAAACACCGAAGTCATTGTCGATCGTTTCGACATATTCTTCGCTGTTTCAGCCACAACGACATAACACCCTTTTGTACGACTCCAGATTACTTTAAAAATTCGGTTCATCTCGTTTTACTCCTTGCATAAAACTATCAAAATTTGCGAATATAATAAAATATTTTATATTTCTTTTAAAAAGTAAAAATACAGTTAATATATGGCTATTTACCGATGCATATCATATTAAACATATCATATTCTATACTAAAAGTAAAAAATTTTTCACTCTACACTCACTTCTAAATCATAAATATTTATGAATATACAAAAAGACCGTCATATACCTTATGAATATGCTAAATGTACTAATTTTTTCGCATAAAATTAACTTCATGAAAAAAATGTATTTCACCTTAGTAAACTATTATGATCCAATTATTATTCACCTATATCACTCACCTATTTTAATTACATTACAAGTTAACCATGACATATATATGCTCATAACAACCATTTCATCTACTTTTTGCATGCAAAAAGGCGCCAAAAGCATTTCGCTTTTGGCGCCTTTTATAAGCACTGCCGTATCAATATGTTATTTCATATTATTTCAAGCCCGCTTGTTGCATCAATAATGCAATTTGTGCTCTCATTTCTTCATTGTCGCGTTGTACTTTTTCGTACTTAGCTTTCAAAGCAGTCATTTCATCTTGCATTACGTACATGGAACTGATAGGGCCACCTTTGTAACGTTCAGGAACTGCTTTCTTCGCATCGGAAGTACCGAATTTACGAGTTACACCAGCATTTACCATGTTATGGTGGCTACCAACAGATACACCTACATGGAACATAGTGTCTTCTGCTGTGTAATGTGCAACGCCAAGAGCCGCCGCAGTTTCACCTCTGTAATTACCGATACCGGCCATCACTTGAGTTGGTTCCAATGGATCATATTGAATCGGTTTCAATGCAGACATAGCCGCCGCATGAGCGCCTACACGTTGTGTTTCGCCCGCTACGGAGTTAATAGCATTAGCTAACCCATCTGTAGCACCTTTCAATTGATTTACGTTAACTGCATCAGTGCCGTTTACACCAGGGCCTACATTGGTAATTGTATTACCGCCATTGTTGAGGCCATCTTTAGTAAGGCTTACTGCGTTACCGCTAGCAGGTGTAATTGTTACACCGCCACCGTTCATAACAGTAGTATTACCTGCAGCATCCTTAGTGGTTACTGTTTCAAGACCTTTCAAGTCTT
>OFCN01000312.1_pt1 | contig 26643 bp, 25 predicted proteins | sample 1520801 | NCBI WGS metagenome assembly OFCN01 (sample SAMEA2699029, study PRJEB24076) | metagenome | biome: Human gut stool | place: Spain | collected 2012-03-20 | reverse complement strand
TTAATGCTTTGATATCAAATTGAGCAAAATGTGCAACAACAGGGAGATCGTCTATAAATTTAATAATTTCTTTGTAAATCTCAGGAAACGTAGGACTATCTGATACGTCTATTGATTTTATTCCGTGAATTTTTGTGTTAAAAAAATTAAATTCCTCTTCTGGATTCAGTAAACTATAATATTCGTCAATTATTTTACCATCTATAAATTTTACTAGGCCAATGGAACATATACTTCTTGGATTTGAATTTGCTGTTTCAACATCTAAAGAAACAAAACCATTTCTTTTGCTTGAAGAGATAGTTGGAGTAGTAGTTACGTTATTTTCATTTTTATCATGATCTCTATTTCTAAACATTATAGAACCCTCATAGTTAGTAATATTGTTATGACTATTATAATTCCATTGAAACAAAAAGTCCATATAGTAAATTACTTGATGAATGAATAAATTTTGTAACCTTTGTCTTGGGTTTTCAGGGTCTCCTAAAAATGTTATAATAGAGTGTTACTAAATTGGGTTCCATTAGCCCTGAAAGGAAAAGAAAATGACAAAATCATTCTACATCACAACCCCTATCTATTACCCATCTGGTAAATTGCATATTGGTTCAGCTTATACAACGATCGCCTGTGACGTCTTGGCGCGTTACAAACGCATGATGAACTATGATGTTTTCTACCTGACTGGTCTTGATGAGCACGGTCAAAAGATCCAGCAAAAAGCAGAAGAAGCTGGGATTACCCCGCAAGCTTATGTAGATGGGATGGCCGTTGGAGTGAAAGAACTCTGGCAATTACTCGATATCTCATACGATAAATTCATCCGTACGACAGACGATTACCATGAAAAAGTGGTGGCTCAGGTCTTTGAACGCTTGCTTGCGCAAGACGACATCTACCTGGGTGAGTACTCTGGCTGGTATTCAGTCTCTGATGAAGAGTTCTTTACAGAAAGCCAATTGGCTGAAGTATTCCGTGATGAGAATGGCAAGGTCATCGGTGGGGTAGCCCCATCAGGCCACGAAGTAGAATGGGTCTCCGAAGAATCTTACTTCCTTCGCCTCAGCAAATACCAAGACCGTTTGGTTGAATTTTTCAAATCCCAACCTGATTTCATCACGCCAGACGGCCGTCTCAATGAAATGTTGAAAAACTTCATCGAGCCAGGTTTGGAAGATTTGGCGGTATCTCGGACAACCTTTACTTGGGGAGTTCCAGTTCCATCTAATCCAAAACACGTGGTCTATGTATGGATTGATGCCCTTCTCAACTACGTGACAGCTCTTGGTTATGGTCAAGAAGATCATGAAAACTTTGATAAGTTCTGGAACGGAACCGTCTTCCACATGGTCGGAAAAGACATCCTTCGTTTCCACTCCATCTACTGGCCAATCCTTCTTATGATGTTGGATATCAAATTACCAGAACGCTTGATTGCCCATGGTTGGTTTGTCATGAAAGACGGCAAGATGTCTAAGTCTAAAGGGAATGTCATCTACCCAGAAATGTTGGTGGAACGATTCGGCTTGGATCCACTTCGTTACTACCTCATGCGTAGTTTGCCAGTTGGTTCTGATGGGACTTTCACACCAGAAGACTACGTGGCTCGCATCAACTATGAATTGGCTAATGACCTTGGAAACCTCCTCAACCGGACGGTAGCCATGATCAATAAATACTTTGGTGGCCAAGTTCCAGCTTATGTCGAAAATGTCACTGCATTTGATGCTGATTTGGCTAAGGTGGTTGAAGAAAACATCGCTGAATACCACAAGCAAATGAATGCAGTTGATTACCCACGCGCTTTGGAAGCCGTATGGAACATCATCTCTCGGACCAACAAATACATTGATGAGACAGCTCCTTGGGTCCTAGCTAAAGAAGATGGCGACAAGGAACAATTGGCAGCGGTTATGGCTCACTTGGCAGCTAGCCTTCGTGTTGTGGCTCACTTGATCCAACCATTCATGATGAATACCTCAAATGCCATTATGGAACAACTTGGCTTGGGCTTGGACTTCGATCTTGAAAACTTGACCCTAGCAGGCTTCCCTGAAAATGTCACAGTGGTTGCCAAAGGAACTCCAATCTTCCCACGTCTCGACATGGAAGAAGAAATTGCCTACATCCAATCTCAAATGACTGCTGGAAAACCACAAGAAAAAGAATGGATTCCAGAAGAAGTGGAACTCAAGTCTGAAAAAGATGAGATCAAATTTGAAGACTTTGACAAGGTTGAAATCCGTGTAGCAGAAGTCAAAGAAGTGGAACGCGTCGAAGGATCAGACAAATTGCTTCGCTTCCGCCTAGATGCAGGAGATGGCGAAGACCGTCAAATCCTCTCTGGTATCGCGAAATTCTATCCAAATGAACAAGAATTGGTCGGCAAAAAACTCCAAATCGTGGCCAACCTTAAACCACGTAAGATGATGAAGAAATATGTCAGCCAAGGCATGATTCTTTCCGCAGAACACGGAGATCAATTAACAGTCTTAACTGTTGATCCGTCTGTACCAAATGGCAGCATCATTGGTTAAACATATATAAAAAAGCTCTCCCGCGGGAGTGCTTTTCTTGTGTCGATATAGTTCCTATCATTGAATTTTACAAGGATGGTAGATGAGTCCTATTAGTAATGGGTGTTAACGGAGACTTCCGCAGTGAGAAAAGAGTCTGAAACATTTTCGTTTCAGACACTCGGAAGATTTGAGACAGTGGGCTCAAATCTTAGGTATGGAATCCCAAAGGGATTCGCTATCGTCCGTCCTCACCTAAGGAAAGTCTCCGAATATAGTCCCTATTCATCCGGCCGGTATTCTAGGATATCTCCTGGCTGGCAGTCGAGTTCTTTGCAGATGGCTTCAAGGGTGGTGAAGCGGATGGCTTTGGCCTTGCCGGTTTTGAGGATGGAGAGGTTAGCAGTCGTGATGCCGATTTTGTCGGCTAGCTCGTTGGATTTCATTTTCCGCTTGGCCAGCATGACATCTAGATTGACGATAATCATGGCACCCTCCTTAAATGGTTAGCTCATTTTCTTCAGCAATCTCAATACCTCTCTCTAAAATCTTGCCAGAGACCCAGACGATTGGAACGGCAAGGAGAAGCCCTGTGTTAAAGGTCAATTGGAAAGTGAAGGGAAGGAGATAAGCATTTCCACTGGTTTCAAGTGTGCCAGACATAAAGGACAAGACCAAGAGAATCTTCCAAGCTCGGTTGCAAAGATCAATGTTGGAGTGAGAAAAAATCTTTTCTTGGTAGAGATTTTGGAGGAAGTTGCGAATGGTGATGAGAAGGTAAATATAGATAGCGCTTGAGGCTAGTGGGAAGAGCAGCTGCCAGAGAGGTTGTGGATGTTTGGGGAAGAGCTGGATGCCATTCGCATCAAAGGACAAGCGACCTGATTGAATGAGATCTTTGAAAAGGCCCATGCGGGAAAGCAGATGGACGACCAATGCAGCCACGGTCATAAAGCCACAGAAGTAAATGAAAGCCGTTAAGACTTCAATGACATTTTTTAAGGTTTTTGAGTTTTTCATCGCAAGCCTCCTTGAAGTTTATTTATTTTTCACTTATAGTATACTCCTTATAAAAAATTAGTCAATAAAAAAGTATCGAAAAACGATAAAAAAATAACGATAAACAAAATATTGTTTTTGAGAAACAGGTATTTCCTACTAAAACTAGTCAGTTCAAACCTGGAAAACTACTACATAGAGGGGAATTTTACTATACCTTCGATTTAGGGTATACTAGTGTAAAGATCTTATTCCATGGAGGTAGTAAAATGAATCTTAAGTGGAAGAAAAAATACCTGGGGCCGATTTTGGGGCTGGTCGGAGCAGCTGTTCTGATCGGAGGAGTCTATCTCTACTCTAGCTCCAATATCCAACCAGACCATCAAAAGGAATTTAACCAGACCAGTAAGAAGGCCACTAAGCCAAAGGAAAAAGCTATTGACTTGAGTGGTGACTACGTCTCTAATGAACGGGATGAAGCCAAAATCGAGAAAAAAGGCAAGGCTTGGAAGATCGATTACCAAACGTCTGATGGCAAGGTATCTGCTGAATTTAGCACGAATTGGAAGGTCGAAGGATCTAACAAAATTTCAACAGGCAAGATGAAAAAATCCGATGGCAATACAGACTTTACAGTCACTGTTCGTGTCTTCAAATACAAGACAGATAAGAAGCCTTTGATCACGGTCACCATGTCTGATAAAAATCCCGACCACGAGATGGTCTTTGCCAATCGAGAGGATTTTTTCAAATCGACAGATCCCAATGATGTCGTCCTTGATGGCAATCTCTCACCGTTTGAAGGTGCTTATTCCAATGATGCCTATGAAAAGGAAATCGCCGATTCTGGTTTTAAACTTTATGGCTATACTCCAGAAGAATATTACCAAAACAAGACCAATGCCTTCCCAAGTATTGTAAATGGGGAGACCGGATGGACTTTCTGGAGTGGAGGCACTCGGGCAAGTTACTTGTTCAATAAAGAAAAAGAGCCAAAGAAGCGAAAAGGCTATTATGAAGTTTATTTCACTGGGGCAAATGGGACTGCGATCCAAGGGCAAGAGCAAACCTTGTACTTGATCCCAGCGGGTGTGACAGGTCCTGATGGAGTAGCTTCCCAAGAACGTCGGATTCTCTTTGGTGACGTGGCCTACCGTGATTACCATCTAGAGTGGTGGAAAGCCTACCCGCAACCGAAAAAAGAGAAAGACTTGGATATTGCGGCCATTAACGGAGGCGACTTCTCAAGCTTAGCTGGAACCTGGCGCAATGGCAAGGGAGCTGAAATCGTCATCCAAGCAGACGGAAAAGTCAAGGGCCAAGGTAGCCTCAAGGCTGTTGCGGACTCGGATAAGAAGAGCAAGATCCCTTATGTTGAAATGAAGATGGGTGATACTGGTGCTGCGATTGGACTTTTGAAAATCGGGTTCCAAAATCCAGATGGAGACCAGTCTGATACCAGCAAGCCACGTCTAGTGGTCACTCAATCTGCAGGCAACTATCCGGCTGATCAATATTTCTACCGTCAATAAAAAGTTTGAGACAGCTTTGTCTCAAACTTTTTTACTGTCTAAAAGGCAGCTATCTATTTGCAGAATGCTAGTTCCTAGCATTAAAAGGAAAAAAATGTAAAAAAAGCTTGACAAAGCAAATCATTAGCAGTATTATTAACTAGTTAATTAACTGATTAATAAACTAGTTAACGAAAATGAAAAAGAGGTGAAGGATGAATAGGAGAAGAATGAAGGTTCTGGGACTCTTGTTTCTCGGTTTCTTTCTGCTGACAGCTTGTGGAAGTCAAGGAAATGCGGGCAAGCCCCCTTCTAAAAAAGGTCTTAAAATTGTCACGAGTTTTTATCCCATCTATGCCCTGGTCAAGGAAATCTCTGGCGATCAAAATGACATCTGGATGGTTCGGTCAGGTGCAGGGATCCATGATTATGAACCCTCAACCAAGGAAGTGGCCCAGATTTATGATGCGGATGTATTTGTCTATCATTCTCAGACCCTGGAATCTTGGGCCGGCCGCTTAGATCCCAATCTTCAAGGTTCCAAGTTGCGAGTGATCGAAGGCAGCCAAGGAATGACCCTTGATAAGGTGGCTGGATTAGAGGATGTTGAGGCTGGTCAGGGAAAAGAAGCCAAGCACTTGTATGATCCGCATACTTGGTTGGATCCTGTAAAAATCGCAGAGGAAGGAAAGATCATCGCCCAGCGCTTGGGAGAGATTGATCCAAAGAACAAGGAGCGCTATCAGGCCAATGCTCAAAAGCTTGAAAAGCGCTGTGAGGAACTGGTAGACCGCTACCAGCCTCTCTTTGACAAGGCCAAGCAAAAGACTTTTGTGACCCAGCATACGGCCTTTTCTTATCTGGCCAAACGCTTTGGTCTCAAGCAGTTAGGGATTGCTGGGATTTCCCCAGAGCAAGAACCGACCGCTCGGCAATTGGCCGAGATCCAGCAGTTTGTCAAAGACTACAAGGTGAAAACGATCTTTGTGGAAAAGCACACGTCGTCAAAGGTGGCAGATAGTATCGCTAAGGCAACAGGGGCGCGTGTCAAGGTCTTGGATCCACTGGAAGCCGATCCACAAAACGATAAGGATCTACTAGAAAATTTAGAAGAAAATATGGCGACTTTAGCCAAGGAATTAGAGGAGTAAATCAAGAATGAAGAAAAAGGGAACGATTGGAATTGTAGCTACCTTAGGAATAGGGCTCTGTGCCTATGCGCTCAGTCAGCAACCACAAGTCAAGGAAGAGAAAAAGAATCAGATTCAGTACCTGCAGGCAGAAAAGAAAGCGTCATCGACTGACACCAGCAAAAAGGAAGACAGCATCGAAGCGGTCAATGCCAAGGAAAAGACTCAGGCAGAGCAGATTGTCATCAAGATTACAGATGAAGGCTTTGTCACTTCTCATGGGGATCATTTCCATTACTATAGCGGCAAGGTCCCATTTGATGCCATCTTTAGTGAAGAGTTGATTTTACGGGATCCAACTTATCAGCTGCAAGAAGCGGATATCGTGAGCAAGGTCAAGGATGGCTATATTATTAAACGCGCTGGGAAATACTATCTCTACTTAAAGGATGCCCAACATACGGTTAATGTGCGCTCGATCGAAGAGATCGCTCAACAACAAAAGGGAGGCGCAAAAGAAGAAGGGGAGACGGGATCGGTGCAAGCGAGCTCCTCGCATAAGGCAGGCAAGACCCGTGACTTCCGTCAACCGAGTCAAGCGCTGAAAGAAGGAAAGACTCTTGAGATGCTGACGGCTAAGAACCATACAGCTGGTGGCTATCGTACGGACGATGGTTATGTCTTTAGCCCTGGAGATGTCATTTCAGATACAGGGGACGGCTTTATTGTGCCCCATGGCGGCCATTTCCATTATATTCCAAAGAGTGCCTTATCTGCTGGAGAGTTAGCAGCAGCCCTCTCCGTCTTAGGTGGTCAAGCCGGCCATCAGGCTGGGAACTCACGCCTAGCTGGAGCAAGTACAGAACAAGGGCAAGGAAATCCGGATCCAGCCTCTTCAAGCCTTGGGAAGCAAGCGAGCAACCAGCCATCAGCTAGTACAACCAATACACAGACGACACCAACGACGTCTAAACCAACTGCCTCCAAACCGAGTCCAACCCTGACCAACTTGATCGAAGAATTGCAGAAAGCCCCGTTGTCTTCTCGTCATGTGGAGTCTGACGGTTCTGTCTTTGATCCAAGCAAGATTACCAAGTGGACCGATCAAGGGATTGTCTATCCGCATGGGGATCATTTCCACTTTATCCCATACAGCTCTCTATCGCCTTTAGAGCGTGAGTTGGCGCGGCAATTCCAATTGCTTCGTGCTCAAGGTGCTACTACACCTGCTGAAATAAGTCCAAATCGGCCTTCAAATCCAAGCACAAGACCAGTTGATCCTGATCATGAGCATGGAAATAGTCATGATCACGAAGAGGAGCACGATCACGGCTTCCACGCAGACAAGGTCATCAGCAAGGATGACGAGGGATATATGGTCGCTCACGGAGACCATGCCCATTACTTCTACAAGAAGGATCTCTCACCTCAAGAGATTGCAGCAGCAGAGGCAACTCTAGCTGGTAAGAAAGAAGAGGACAAGGGTCAGCCCCTGACAGATGATGTTGCGACCTATTCTCGTGATGCCTCAGATGAGGAAAAGATCCAGTACATCAGCAAGACCTACGGTGTCCCTCGCGAGGCCATCAAGATTTCCAATGGTTTCTTTGTCTTTAACAATCCAGACCAAGAATACGATCCGACCCACATCCATCCTTATGCCGTTCGGAAGGAACATGTCCGCATCCCACTTGAAACTGGCAATCCTGAACTAGACTTTATCAATGAACTCTATGCAACAGCGCTTCGTTCAGGGATTTCTCCATATAGCCTCCAGATTGAAAATGGTCAGTTTGTCATCCCGCATGGCGATCACAACCACTACATCAAGGTACGCTCAGCAGGACTAGCAGACTACTTAGCCCACAGTCTTCCAACCATCCAATCTCCTTACAAAAAAGGAGACTTGGACAAGAAAGTTGTAGAGGACAGAGTCAACCAGCTCTTAGCGGAAAGTCGCAGCCTCTATGCTTCTGATCCGTTGCAACAAAGACGGATTGAGCTCATCTTGGGCCACTTCTTGGAAAATGTCAAGAGTTTCCCAAGTAACTCGACAGAGGGCTACCTAGCCAGTCTCAAACAGGTTGATGAGCAGTACATTCATGCGACTCAAGCAGTCAAACCAAAAGAAGAGACAGCCTTGGACCGTCGTTACCAAGAGTTGCTGGAACAAGTGCGTTTGCTAGACACAGAAGCCTTCCAATTGAAGAAGGAAGAGTTGGTCTCTCAACTGCAGGAAGCCTATACTGCCAAGGACAGCAAGCGTTTAGAGCAGGAAGGGAAGCTATTAGAAGCTGTTCAGGAGATGCAAGATCGGACGGGTGTGACATCGGTCGATTACCTCAAGTATTTCTACCAAAGCTTGAGCGATGCGCGCTTGACACCAGAACTCCGCACTAAGGCAGCAGATCTAGCCTTGAAGCTCTACCGAGCTCAAGCCTTTGAAGAAGCTTGGGATTCCAAGTCTCACTTTATGGAACTCTACCAAACCAAGCAAGCTATTGATCAGCTCTTCTCCCAAGAAAAAGGCCAAACCTATCCTATTGAAAAAACAGTTTTGGATCAAAAAGGAAGTCAAACTCCATCCTACAACGTAGCGGTTTATGATTTCCTCAAAGGCTTGAATGGAGAATTGGATAAGGCAACAGAAGCCCGTCAACAGAACAAGATTTTGACAGCTCTCTTAGAGCAAATCCAGTCGCTCTTGCCACAAGTCGAAGACCAAGGCAAACGAACGGCTTTTGAAGCAGGCTTGGCTCAGCTTGGAAAAGAATCTGATCCAGACAAGGCTATTACAAGTGGGGAAGCACTTCTACGCGAAATCAGTGATACCATTGAAAAGCAAAAACAAAAGAAAACGGAAGAGCCTCAAATTGGGGATGTCGCTCTTTATCAACAGCTCTATAACCAATTGATGGCCTTGCACCAACAATTGCAGGACAAGGGAGCTAGTGATGCGGTGTTTGATCGCTTAGAAGCTCTCTTTGACCAATTAGCTAATCCAAAGAGTGATAAAGCAGCTTTACTACAGGCCATCCAAGCCTTCCAGGCAGAATTGGCAGCTGCGCCATCTGCAAGCGAAGCGGGCAAAGCAGCTACCACAGCTGAAACGCCTGTCCCTACAGAAACTCCGGTGGAAAAAGAAGCAGCAGTTTCAGAAGGAAGCAAGCCTGCCACAACTGAGACAGAAACAGAGCCTGCAAGCACAGCTGTAACAGAAGCAAGCACGCCAGATGCTCCATCTCCTCAGAACCAATAGAAAATAGAAAAGAGAGTGGGACAGAAATCGGTAATTCGTTAGAATTCGATTTCGTCGTCCCACCTCCGCACAGTTGAGTAGGGCTGTAAAAGCTGATGAAATCAGCGTAGTAGAGCCCACTCAACCACTGCGTCTTGCTTGACAATCCAAAAATAATTGAGAGGCTAGGACTTTTGTCCCAGCCTCTTTTTGCGTTTTAGTGAATAGAAGAAGTCAGTAGTTGAGCCTCACTCCTTGTGCTCAAGAAGCAGTGGTGAGGAAGTCTCGACTGCTTTTTTTCGCTTGAAAAATGCGGCCATTTGAACCAGGATGCGGGGGACCGTTTGCCATTTTTTCCAAGCTTGAAAGCGAGTGTCGATGAGCTGCTTGGCTAAGCGTTCCAGCATTTCCCGTTCGGTTGGATCCAGATCCTGGGCATTTTGGAGGATTTCTTTGGCCTTAGCTAGCTGTTTGAGATCGGTTAGATCATTGATGGAAGTGATGCCGGCATCCAGAAAAATGCCAAAAAAGGTGTCAAAAAACTTCTTGCGCTCCTCTGCCGATGTTTCGCGAACCCATTGCTTCAAGGTCAGGTCGGTCTGCTGGCTATCTGGACTGGTTTCAGAAACGGTCACAAAGCTGTAGTCCTTGATTTCCCAAGTGAAGGCGTCATGCTGGGCAAAGCCACCAAAGGCGTGACTTTTGACAATGGTCGTCGGTTCTGGCACTTCCAACATCATGCCAACGATGGATCCCTGAGGGACAAAGCGACGAATGTTTGGTGACGTGCGCTGGTAGCCTTCGGTTTCGATAATGGCCTTATTGAGGCCAGGAGCATCGTAGCTGTAGATCGCGTCGACCCGTTCAAATAAGGAATCAGGTAGATACGAGCAGGCATAGGTCGCAAGGTTGCCCCCTTTGGAGTGACCAGCTACTAAGAAACGTCCTTTTGGAAATTCCTTCATGACATGTTGCAGGTAGCTGGCTGCGCGCTTCTGGGCTGGGACATGGTCCATATAGGTCATGTGGAAGTCTTCCTTCCAGCCGATCAAGGTGTCATCCGTCCCTCTGAAGATAACTAAATAAACATCCATGGTAAGACGATAGGTCATGGCCGCAAATTGCTTTTGCACATCAGGATCGTACTCATCGACATAGTTGAGGAGTTTGATGTTCTTAAAGCGCTTAGAAGTAGCGAGCTCATCGACTAAGTGCAGGTGTTGATTTGTCACGATGAAATTGGTAGTCCGTTCGATCAGTTCCATGGCATCAGACAAGCGTACTGGGATCCCTGTTGTATCTCCTTGAGGCACAATGTGTCCAAAAGGCAGATAGGTCAGCTCTGTCAAAGCAAGGACATCTAGTTCCGTGAAGGGGCGGTCATAGATGGAATCGTAGGTCACTTCTTTTAGGTAATCAAAAATCGTCGACATCTGTGCCTCCTGTGTCTTATTTCTTTCAGTATAGCACAAAAATGGGACTAGAAAAAGCGCCTCCTATCAAGAAAGTAGAGGCCAGCTCTTCTTTCCCTCTGAAACAGCCTTTTTCTCTGCTGTTTAATCTGTTATAATAGGAAGAAGAAAAAAAGAAGGAAAGAAAGCCATGCATAAAATTCTCTTAGTGGAAGATGATGAAATTATTCGCCAACAGGTCAAACAATTATTGGAACAATGGGGCTATGAAGTGGTCGCAGTAGAGGATTTTATGGATGTCCTCGGGATCTTTGTTGAAAGTGACCCTCACTTGATTCTCATGGATATTGGCCTGCCACTCTACAATGGCTACCACTGGTGCCAGGAGATTCGTAAGGTTTCAAAGGTTCCGATCATGTTTCTTTCTTCACGGGATCAAGCCATGGATATTGTTATGGCCATCAATATGGGTGGAGACGACTTTGTCACCAAGCCTTTTGACCAAAATGTCCTCCTTGCCAAGGTCCAAGGGCTCTTGCGCCGTTCCTACGAATTTGGGACAGATCAAAATCTGCTGGAGCACCGGGGAGCCATCCTCAATCTCAAGTCCACGGACTTGGTGTATGAAGGGGAAGTCATCAAGCTGACCAAGAATGAATTTCAGATCCTGCGTGTCCTCTTTGAACATGCAGGCAGTATCGTGGCACGCGATGACATGATGAAGGAGCTCTGGAATAGCGACTTCTTTATTGATGACAATACCTTGTCTGTCAATGTGGCCCGCCTTCGTAAGAAACTAGAAGAAGCTGGCTTGTCAAACTTCATCGAAACCAAGAAAGGCATCGGTTACGGGTTGACCCATGAATAAATTTGGAACGATCTTCTGGCAGTATGTGGTATCCCGCAGGCGCCTACTCTATCTATTGGTCATCTTTTTGATCGTCGATTTGGTCTTTGCCTATCTCTTTCCAGAGACGGGGAAGGTTTTTCTCTATGCGACTCTAGTGCTAGGCTTTTTTGCCCTCTGTGTCTTGATCTGGGATTTCGCCATGACCTTTCAGGACTATCGTAAGGCTGCTTTGTATGAGGAAATAGAGGCTGCCTCGCCACTGGAACATCTCCTTTATGAAAAATACACGGAAGAACAGCAGGCGCGCTTGGAGGAAGGGAAGACAGCCCAGGCCAAGTTCAATGACCTGATGGATTACTATACCCTCTGGGTTCACCAGATTAAGACGCCCATTGCGGCCAGCCAGCTCTTGGTTCAAGATGTCGAGACACCTCTTGTCAAGCAGCAGATGGAGCAGGAACTTTTCAAGATTGACTCCTATGCCAATCTAGTTCTGCAGTACCTGCGACTGGAGAGTTTTCATGACGATCTGGTCTTAAAGCGCGTGTCGCTAGAGGACTTGGTCAAAGAAGTGGTCCGCAAATATGCCCTCTTTTTTATCCAAAAGAACTTGACAGTGGACCTGCATGATTTGGATGTCGCCGTCATCACAGACCGCAAGTGGCTCTTGGTCATCATCGAGCAGCTCTTGTCCAATAGCCTCAAGTACACTAGCACAGGTGGCATTGAAATCTATTTCAAAGACCAGACCCTCTATATAAAAGACAGCGGGATTGGGATCAAAAATAGCGATGTCCTCCGTGTCTTTGAGCGGGGCTTCTCCGGTTACAATGGCCACATGACCCAGCAATCCTCAGGGCTAGGGCTCTATCTGTCTAAGAAAATAGCAGAGCAATTGGGTCACAAGATCAGCCTCCACTCAGAGGTTGGCCAAGGCACGACGGTTGCCATTCGCTTTGAAGAGAAGAAGTTGATGATGGATTAGTTTTTTTCCATCTTACAAAAATGTAAGAAATAAAGGTCAAAATGAAAGGTTAGGTTATGGTAGCCGCCTTTTATTTTTTATACAATAGTCTCATCAAATGAAGGAGGTCAAGAAAATGAAACTCTTGAAATGGATGAAACAACTCAAAAAGACTGAGAAACCAAATAACCAAACCGATCTGGAAAAGACGGAATTTGGTCTCCAAGTCCTGCAACAAACCCAAGAATTTTTCTTGATCTACTAGTAAAAGGAGAAAAGCATGTCATTACTAGATGTTCAACATATCAAAAAAATCTACAAAACCCGCTTTCAAGGAACGCAGGTTGAAGCCTTAAAGGATATTCACTTCACCGTGGAAAAGGGCGAATACGTCGCTATCATGGGGGAATCAGGATCCGGGAAATCCACCCTCCTCAATATCCTGGCTATGCTGGACCAGCCGACGGAAGGGCGAGTTTACCTCAATGGCACGGACACCTCAACCATCAAGAACAAGGATGCTTCGAGCTTTCGTCGGGAAAAACTAGGATTTGTCTTTCAAGACTTTAACCTGCTCGATACTTTATCGGTCAAGGACAATATCCTCTTGCCACTAGTCCTCTCTCGCAGACCGGTCAAGGAAATGATGAGCAAGGTCGATAGCGTCAGTCGGGAGTTGGGCATCCACCAACTGCTTGAAAAATACCCTTACGAAATCTCTGGTGGGCAAAAACAACGGGTGGCTGTAGCACGGGCTATCATCACCTCACCTGAAATTCTCCTTGCTGATGAGCCAACAGGGGCACTGGATTCTAAGTCTTCGGCTGCGTTGCTAGATGTCTTTGAAGATATCAACACCATGGGCCAAACCATTCTCATGGTGACCCACTCAACCGCAGCCGCAGCGAGGGCCAAGCGCGTGCTCTTTATCAAGGACGGGATTCTCTACAATCAGATCTTCCGTGGGGAAAAGAAAGAGCGCCAGATGTTCCAAGAAATCTCGGATACCCTGACAGTCATGGCAAGTGAGGTGGAGTAGATGTTTCGATTAACCACTAAACTAGCTTGCTCCAATCTGATCAAGAACCGCAAGCTCTATTATCCCTTTGCGATTGCGGTCATTCTCGCAGTGACCATCGCCTACCTCTTTGACTCCCTGACCTTTAATCCTCACATTCATGAGCTTCGAGGGGGAGATCCCATGATATTTACCCTGGTCTTGGGACTGTTCGTGGTCAATGCTGCGGGAGCTATCATCGTGCTCTATGCCAATAGCTTCGTCATGAAAAATCGCTCCAAGGAGCTGGGGATCTACAGCATGCTAGGCCTTGAAAAACGCCATCTCATCAGCATGATCTTCAAGGAACTTTTGATGTTTGGCTTTCTAACCATCTCAGCCGGAGTCTTGATTGGAGCCCTTTTTGACAAGCTGATCTTTGCCTTTCTCTTGAAACTCATGAAGATGAAGGTCCAGCTAGTATCCACCTTCCAACCTGGGATTGTGGTTTTGGTCTTTGTCACCTTTGGTCTCATCTTTGGACTTTTGGTTCTTCTCAACGCTTGGCGCATTCTCCGATTGAATGCCCTGCAGTTGACGCGTGAGAAGGCCAGTGGTGAAAAGAAAGCCCGCTTCTTGTGGCCTCAAACCATCCTGGGACTAGCCTCTCTTGGTTTTGGCTACTACCTAGCTTTGTCTGTCAAAGACCCCATCATTGCGCTTGTGACCTTTTTTCTAGCCGTTATCCTGGTCATGATCGGGACCTACCTGCTCTTTAATGCTGGGATCACCGTCTTCTTGCATCTGCTTAAGAAAAAGAAGAGCTACTATTACCAGCCCAACAACATGATCTCGGTCTCTAACCTTATCTATCGCATGAAGAAAAATGCAGTGGGGCTTGCGACCATTGCCATCCTCTCGACCATGGTGCTGGTGACCATCTCTGCAGCCACCAACATCTATGTCGGTAGCGAAATGGTCAAGAAAATCATGGCGCCTCATGATTTCTCTGTCCAAGGAAAAGGGGTCGACCTGGATCAGATCAATCAAAAATTTGATGAATTTGCCTCTGAGCACCATCTCAAGATCAAGAATCGTGACCTGATGACCTATGCCAACTTTGGGGTTAAATCACAAAAGAGCACAGACTTCACCGTCTATCCAGCTTATGAACGCAGCGTCACTCCTAAAACTGTCTTTATGGTATTTGATGCAGCTAGTTATGAACATATGACAGGCGAACAGGTCGATCTGACAGGCAACCAAGTCATCCTCTTTGCCCATAACAAGGCTCTTAAGGGGCAAAAGCAGTTTACTATCAACGGTCATGAGTTCCAAGTCAAAGAAGAAGTGACCAAGGATTTTATCACCGATCACGTGCCCAATCAGTTTAATATGCTGACGGAGGATTTCAACTACCTGATCGTGCCTGATCTCTCAGCCTTTGTCGCTCAGTTTCCAAATCTGGCCATCAATACCAATATCTATGGTGGCTTCAATGTCAATGTCGATGAAGACCAGCAACTCAAGCTAGCAGCTAGTTATGACAAGATGATCGATGAATTGAGCAGCCAACAGGGCCAAGGAACATTTATCTATGGAGGCAACCGGGCCAATGATGTGACAGAGTTGAATAGCCTCTTTGGTGGCATCTTCTTTATCGGGATTTTCTTGTCACTGATCTTTATGGTCGGAACGGTCATCGTCATCTACTACAAGCAAATCTCAGAAGGTTATGAAGACCGTGATCGCTTCGTCATCCTCCAACAGGTGGGACTTGATGAAGTTGAGGTCAAACGGACCATCAACCGTCAAGTGCGGACCGTCTTCTTCCTCCCCCTCATCTTTGCCTTTGTCCATCTGGCCTTTGCCTACCATATGATCCGCCTCATTCTCAAGGTTCTCGGTGTCATCAATAGTGGCCAAGTCCTCGTCGTAACCCTCAGCGTTTGTGGTGTCTTTCTCATCACCTACCTGATCGTCTTTTGGATCACCTCTCGGAGCTATCGTAAGATTGTGCAGATTTAGGAAAAGAGAAGCTCGCTTATAGCGGGCTTTTTCTTGTAAAGTCCGATCGCTATTGTCAATTGGTGTTCAAAGGGATACACAAAAAAGACTGAACCAGTCGAGTTCAGTCTTTGATCGATTTCTATTAAAGTGATGTAAGGAAAGTCAATCCCCCTAGGATGACACCTGCCGAATTCGGAATGATCAAAATCCAGTCTTTTTTAGGTTCCTTTGTCCAACCATAAATGACCCAGATCAAGCAAGAAATAGCAGCTGACAAGGGTTGGAAAGGTTGGGCCTTATTTCCCTGTAAATTAGCAATAATTTGTGGGATGTAGGCAATGAAAACGATAATCCCAATAAAGGCACCGATCGAGCCAACGATTTGGTTGATTTTTTGTTTATTCATAAAATTTTACCTCTGTGTATCAAAATAGCATAAGTAGGAAGAAAATGCAATTAATTTGCATGCTATGCAAGATGAAAATGATTACATTCGCACAAAATTAGACAATGTGTCAAAAAAATAGCAACTAGAGAGAAGACTCTCTCGAAAAGAAATCCATCTTCCTGCAAAATCACAAGATTGTGACACTTTACAGTTCGGTAACATTTGAAAAAAAGACTTGAATTTGTAAAGGACAAAAGGTAGAATAGTGCATACTTTAAAAAAAGAAAAGGAAATGGTAGTTTCAAAATGAATGAAAAACAAATGAAAATTCTTGGTTGGGTTGCGACCTTTATGTCTGTTATGATGTATGTGTCTTACTTCCCACAAATCATGGATAACCTCGCAGGTCACAAAGGAAACTTTATTCAACCTTTAGTGGCAACTATCAACTGTAGTCTTTGGGTCTATTATGGACTCTTCAAAAAAGAACGCGATATCCCACTTGCTGCAGCTAATGCACCAGGGATTATCTTTGGTTTGATCACAGCCATCACAGCCTTGTAATTAATGAAAGAGAGTGGGACAGAAATCGGTAATTCGTTAGAATTCGATTTCGTCGTCCCACCTCCGCACAGTTGAGTAGGGCTGTAAAAGCTGATGAAATCAGCGTAGTAGAGCCCACTCAACCACTGCGTCTTGCTCGACAATCCAAAAACAATTAAGAGGCTAGGACTTTTGTCCCAGCCTTTTTTTGATGGAATGACTCATTTCCATGGTATAATGGGAGGACTATTCATAGAGAAGATCAAAAGGAGACACGAGTGGGTCAAAAACATCACTGCCAAGTCCTATGGGCGAAAAATAAATACCTGGTGCTGAGTCGTTCCAGTAATCTCTACAAGGAAATCCGGGAATACCTCAAGCAAGACCAGGTAGAGGTCAGTCACGTCGAAGGCTTGATCCAGCAAGCGCTGGCCTTGCCGGAAAATCGTGGCCAGGTCTCCAATGCCTTCCAGCATATCTGGGGCTATTTCAAAAAGCAGGCGACTCCTGAGGAAAAGTCGGACTTTATGCTACTACTTGAGAAATACCAGCATGGTCAAGCTAGCCAAGAAGATCTGATCAAGGGGATCCAGGTGCTCATAGAGCGCTATCCTAATCGCTACTTACAAGACTCGACACTACTAGGAGGCCAATAGATGAGACTGTGGCACCAAGACTTGATTCCCAAACTCCCTCGTCCCCAGCTCCTGGGCCAACACAGGGAATGCTGCGCCCTAAGGGGCAATGGCTGGGGCAAGAGGCACGCGACGGTCAACTATGTCTTTGACTACTCGCCCTATCGTCTCTATGCCTATCACCGCCTGATTATGGAGGAGATGACCGCTCGTGGCTACAAGGTCAGCCCAGAGTGGTGGGAGCCGACCTACCGAGGCAAGACCTGCCCAGCCTATCCAGAACTAGAAGAGGAATCTTTGAGCACCCCCATCTATCCCGAGCACCAGGCTACTTACCTCCAAGAATGTCTAGACAATCTAGCAGAAAAAGGGATTCATTTAGACTAAGAAAAAACGAACCAGACCAGGTTCGTTTTTTTGCGCCAAATCCCAACAAAATGCTTTGAAAGCGTTAATTTTTTTCTCAAACATGCTATAATAATAGGAGATTATGCACAGGAAAAGGATAGACGGATGAAGGAATTAATCGACTTAATTAATCAATTTAGAGATGAACGTGACTGGAGAAAGTTTCATAATGAAAAAGATCTAGCCATTTCAATTTCATTAGAAGCAAGCGAATTGTTGGAACTATTTCAGTGGAAACAATCAGAGGAAGTAGTTGAAAAGTCATTACAAGAAATCAAAGAAGAACTTGCGGATGTTTTTATGTATTCTTTCATGTTAGCAGATAATTTGAATCTGGATGTAGAAGAAATTATAAAAGAGAAAATAGACATAAATTCAAAAAAATATCCTGTAGAATTGAGTAAGGGTAGCAATAAAAAATATACGGACTTGGAGAAAAAATGAGCAAGATTCAATCACCCATAGTCATAGAAATCGACTATTCAAGTCGAACATTTGATCAATTAAAAGAAACGATTGCACCAAAACATTCTAAGCTCATTTTTGATTACCCAACTGTATACATCGTAAACGATGAAACTAAAAATAAGTATAGCGTATATGTTGGAGAAACAACAGATATTATTCGAAGAACAAATCAACACTTATCAGATGATATAAAGAAGAACCGAGAAGACTGGCGACAATTTGAACAATCTAAAACATCGAAAATGTTTGTCATTGGGCATAACCATTTCAATAAATCTTTGACCTTGGATATTGAGAATAGGTTAATGCTCTACCTATCAAGTGTTGACCAAGTTGAAAGGGTTCAGAATAGAAGAGGAAATCCTCAAAATCAATATTATACTTCTGAAGAGTTAGACGAGATTTTCTCAAAGATATGGAGAACCCTAAATAGGAAAAACCATTATTTATTCCCAGCAGAAAGTTTTATTCGAAATTCAGCGATATTTAAATCTTCTCCATTTCACAAGTTAACGGATGAACAAGTAAAGGCTAAAAATGAAATTTTGCTAAAAATCACCTCTGTTATCAGTAGAAATGAGACAGGAGTTTTAATTTTAGTAAAGGGTGATGCTGGTGCAGGAAAAACAGTTTTGATGAGTTCTCTCGTTGATGATTTATTGAATTCTGAAGATACTCAGATGATTCGTGAGAACAATGATATCAATTTGGTTGTGAATCATGATGATCAACTCAGTGTTTACCAAGAAATTGAGAAAAAATTGGAATGGAAGAGTGGATCAAATATTAATGTTGTGATGAAACCAACTCAATTTTTAAATGCTCTGAAAAAAGAAAAAACTGATGCTGGAATTGTAGTGGTTGATGAAGGTCACTTGTTATTGACTGCAAAAAATCAAGCCTATTTAGGCGGGAATCATTTAAATGATTTACTTGCGAAATCAAAAGTAGTCGTACTTGTTTATGATGAAAATCAGATTATGAACAAATCTCAAATATGGACAGATGATTCTTTTTTGAAATTAGAACACGAGGCAAATCTAAAAGGAAATCTCATTACACTACATAATCAAATGCGTATCCATGCGACAAAGGAAACAGTAGAGTGGATAAGAAATCTTGTTGATGTTGGAGTTGTGAATAAGGTTCCAATTGATAATGATTATGATATTAGAGTTTTCGACTCTCCTGAAGAGCTTCAAAAAGCTATCATAAAAAAGGATGGCGATCAGAACTTAGGAATTTCACGCTTGACAGCAACCTACGATTGGGAATATAGCAGCAAATCGAAGCCAACAGATTCTGAGTATTGGTGTGTCCGTATCGGAGACTGGTCTTGTCCGTGGAACAGACAACTTGCAAAAGAAAAAGACTCGAAGCATTTATCCTGGATAGAGCAATCTCAAACGATTCATGAAATTGGCTCAACATTTACCGTTCAGGGATTTGATCTAAATTATGTGGGAGTTATCATTGGCCCATCTGTCAAATATAGAGACGGGAAAATTATTTTTGATATAGGTGAAAGCAAAAATAAAAGTGCTGTTCAAAACAGAAAACTTGAATCAGGTGAAATGATTAATTACGGAGAAACATTATTGCGAAATGAGTTAAATGTTTTGCTGACACGTGGAGTAAACGGTTTATACGTCTATGCCGTAGATGAAGAACTCCAACAAGCATTAAAAAATGCGACAAAATAAGATGTTTCTTATTTCCCAATTTTTTTCGAATTATAGAAGTAGAGGAACCTTCCCTCTATTTTTTATCGAAAAGGAGCAGGGATGCAAAAGAGACACGCGCATGTATCGCCGACCTTGGACATCATGGCAAAGAAGATTTTTAGTTTGCCGGAGGTGACGACGGCTTTTATTCGAGACATTTTGGAGCTGGATGTAGCGAACGCTCAGATTGTGGAGGGAAGCCAGCCCCACAGCATGGCTTATGAGGAGGATGACTTGTTCTCCACTGCGGTGGATGTGAGAGCCAAGCTCCATGATGGAACCGAGGTGATCATCGAGATCCAGATTCGCAAGCAGCAGTATTTCTTGAATCGATTCCATTACTATTTGGCCAATCAGCTTGTGGAGAATGTACAAAAACTGCGTCAGCAAGGACAGACACATAAGATGTACGAGCAGATGGAGCCCGTCTATGGAATTGCCATTTTGGAGAAGTCGCTCTTACTGGACGAAGAGGCCGCCATCAACAAATACTGGCTGACCAATAGCCGGTCCGGGAAGCAACTCAAGGCCTATTATAAAAATGGCAAGCACCAAAATCTTCTGCAGGTTGCCTTTTTAGAGCTAGACAAGTATAATAAAGATGAGAATCTGACAGATGCAGGCAGACAGTGGCTGGAATTTTTTGGGAATCTTCCCTTCACAAAAGCTCCCAGTCAGGCTGTAGCCCACGCAGATTCATTATTAGATTCATCTAGCTGGACCAAGGAGGAGAAGACCATGATAGACGAGCGAATTCGTATTCAAGAAAATTATGATATGACCCTGGAGACGGCTATAGACGAAGCGCGTGAAGAAGGTCTGGAACAAGGTCTGGAACAAGGTTTGGAACAAGGCCGTAAACAGTTGGTATGCGAGATGATCTCGCGAGGAATGACGCCTGATCTTATATCGGAGATGACGGGTTTGTCGCTTGAAGAGATTGAGACTCTTCTTTCTTGAGTCGTTAAAAGAGGCACTGCCTCTTTTTTTTGAAAAAAACTTGAAAATTTTCCCATTTTTTCAATCCGCCTTTCTAGAATTGTGGTAGAATAGAGTCAACAAAGAGCTATCCTCACCAACAGTGTGATCGATACTAGAAAAGAGGATTCTGATGACAAGAAAAATTGGTATTATTGGTTTGGGGCATGTGGGTGCCACCTTGGCCCACAGCATGATTTTGAAACACACCTGTGATCACTTGGTCTTGATTGATACCAATGAGAAAAAGGTCAAGGCAGATGCCTTGGATTTCTGTGATACGGTTGCCAATACAGGGTATCCGGTGCATATCACGGTCAATGACTATGCTGCTCTAAAAGACGCGGATGTCGTGGTGTCGACTCTTGGAAATATCGAGTTGCAGGCTAATAACACAGATGACCGTTTTGCGGAGCTTCCCTTTTCCAGCAAGCAAGTGGTACAAGTAGCGCGTGATTTGAAGGCTTCTGGCTTTAGCGGGGTCTTATTGGTAGTGACCAATCCAGTCGATGCCGTCACTCAACTCTATCAACAATATACCGGCCTTCCAAAAGAGCAGGTGATTGGGACAGGGACCTTGCTGGATACAGCTCGGATGAAGCGTGCAGTCGCTGATCGTTTGCAGGTTTCACCTGCTAGTGTATCAGGTTACAACCTCGGTGAGCATGGAAATTCTCAATTTGTTGCTTGGAGTCAGGTCCGTGTTAAGGGACACGCCATTACCGATCTCTTCTCTCAAGAAGAGCTTGACGCCATCAACTACGAGTCCTTGCGCGGTGGCCACACGGTTTTCTTTGGCAAATTCTATACCAATTTTGGGATTGCAGCAGCAGCCCAACGCTTGGCAGAAGCTGTGATCAATGATAGCCACGAGGAAATGCCAGTGTCTAACTATCGTCCAGAATATGGAACCTATCTTGGCTACCCAGCGATCGTGGGTCGAAAAGGAATTCTTGAACGATTGGACTTGCATTTGACAGAAGAAGAAAAAGAAAAATTACTCCATTCAGCCGAAACCATCAAGGAAAACACACGAAAAGGATTGGAGCATGCATAAAAGTGAGGGGTTGGGCAAAAGCTGTCCAACCTTCGATGTATAATAGGTATGACTGTATGACGCAGTGGTTGATTGCTCAAAGCACTGCTTTGAGGTGGTAGATAGGACTTGCGAAGCAAATTTTCTAAGTAGTTGTTCGCTTTTTAAGCTCCAAAGATGACCTATGCGGGGGTGGGAAGATTGAAAAGGTTCGGGGAACCTTTTCAACCTTTTTTATATTGGAGTTCTTTCCCGCTCCCTTTTTTCTGCAATTTTTTCGAATGGTATAAGTGAGGGGATTCCCTAAACGAAATCATTGAAGGTTGCTATGAAGAAACGACACGAGTATGTATCGCCCACCTTGGATTTAATGGCAAAAAAGATTTTTAGTCTGCCGGATGTGACAGCCAAATTCATCCGCGAAGTATTGGATCTGCCAGTAGAGTCCGTTGAGATCTTAGAAGGAGACCAGATCCATGAGCAGGGGTTTTTAGGAGATCTTCCTTTTGAAACATCCGTTGATGTGAGAGCAAGACTAGATAGTGGGCTTGAAGTGATCATTGAGATTCAAGTTTTGAAGCAAGAGTATTTCTTGAATCGTTTTCACTATTATTTAGCCAATCAACTGGTAGAAAATGTCCAACGCAAGCGAAAGAAAGGGGCGACCCATTCTATGTACCAGGAGCTGGAGCCGGTCTATGGGATCGCTATCCTGGAGCGAAGTATTTTTCCTCATTTAGATTCACCTGTCAATGTCTATGAAATGCGCCATACAGTAGATGGGACACCTCTTTATAGCTCTCGAAAGGATGGAGTAGCGCACAATATGTTAAAGGTTGCCTTTTTAGAGTTGGATAAGTATAATGAAAGTAGAGATACGGAGTTGAATGCTCACTGGAGACAATGGCTTGAATTCTTTGGCAATCGCCCATTCAGTCATCAACCAGATCAAGTGATCGAGCAGGCAGAATCACTCCTGATCCCATCAAATTGGACAAGGGAGGAAAAAGAAATGATTGATGAACGGATTCGTATCAGAGAAAATTGGGAAATGAGCATGGATACCTTTCGGAAAGAACAACTGGAAGCCGGTTTTCAGAAAGGGTTGAAACAAGGACTCGAACAAGGTCTCGAACAAGGTCTTGAACAGGGACTCGAACAAGGTCTCGAACAGGGACTCGAGTGTGGTCTTGAACAAGGTCTCGAGCGTGGTCTTGAACAGGGATTGGAACAAGGCAGACAAGAAGGCATGGAGTTGGGAGTTCAAGCTGGTCAGCAGTCTCTGATTCAAAAACTATCTTTGAAGGGGATGAGTATCGAGATGATTGCTGAAATGACGGATTTATCCAGCGAATCCATCAAAAAAATGTTGGCTACGGATTCGTCTGACGAGGAGTAGTAGCGTGAACAGAATTTTGGGAACAATGAAACTTCGAGAATTACCTTGCTGAGAAAAAAGTAGTTCTAAAATGGATTGTAAAGATCGTCAGGAGTTCGTTATTTTTGGATCTTGATCCTCTACAGATTTATACGGTTATGATTTATTGAAGGTTGGAAACTTTTATCCAACCTTTTTTTCTCACTCCTCTTGCCCCTCCCTTAGTGAAATGAAATAAAAGTTTAAAAAATCCAAGTTGTAATCCTTGACATTACATTATGATCCTGTATAATAGCTATTGTAACAAATAATATTACAACAAGAGAGGAAACAACTATGAAAAACATTTTATTTATCGTCGGATCTCTTCGTCAAGGATCTTTTAACCACCAAATGGCTAAGAAAGCAGAAAGTCTTCTTGAAGGAAAAGCAACTGTGACTTACTTGGACTACAAGAACATCCCAATGATGAACCAAGATTTGGAAACACCAACCTTGCCAGCTGTACAAGCAGCGCGTGATGCGGTTCTTGCTGCGGATGCCATCTGGATCTTCTCGCCAGTCTATAACTTTGCTATTCCAGGTGTAGTGAAAAACCTGATTGACTGGCTTAGCCGTGCCCTTGACCTGTCAGAAACTCGTGGTCCATCTGCCCTTCAAGATAAGATCGTAACGGTTTCTTCAGTAGCTAATGCCGGACACGAACCAATGTTTGCGGCTTATCAAGCGCTCTTGCCATTCGTTCGGACTCAAGTGGTTGGAGAGTTTACTGGAACAACCGTTAACCCAGAAGCCTGGGAAACAGGTGAATTAGTCTTGACAGATGAAGCGGTCGCAGGACTGGAAAAACAAGTACAAGCCTTATTAGAAGCATAAGAAAAGCTGAGACAGAAGTCTCAGCTTTTTAGATACTAAAGAGTTTCCCGAAGAAGTATGTCACACCCATGGTGAGAAGGCCAATGATCAGGTTGCGAAGCATGGCTGGCTTGGTTGGTGCTTTTCCCAGTTTCGCACTGGTATAGCCAGTGAAGATCAAGGATAGTCCAACAACGAAGACTGTCACCGGAATGCGATAGGCAGTTGGAAAGAGAATGATCGAGAGCATTGGAGGAAGGGAACCAATAGAAAAAGCAAGGAAGCTAGATGCAGCTGCATGCCAAGGATTGGTAAATTCTTCGTATTCAATGCCGTATTTCTCTTCGACCAAGGCTTTGAGGGGGTGTTTCAGAAAGGCGCGCTCTGTCAGAATTTTTGCTGAAGTTTCGCATTCTCCATTTTCAAGATAAGCATGGTAGAGAGAGTCTCTAGCTAACTTTGGATCGCGATCCAATAAGGCTTGTTCGCGGTTCACAGCAGCTTCTTCCGTGTCTTTTTGTGTGGAAACAGAAACATACTCACCACCCGCCATCGAAAAGGCACCGGCCAGAATTGCAGACAAGCCAGATAAGAAAATGATCCAGATGTTATGCGTGGCACTGGCCACCCCGATCACCACTCCAGCGATAGAAATGATTCCATCATTGGCCCCTAGAACCGCAGCTCTCAAAATATTCAAGCGATCGCTAAATGATTCATCTACTCCATGTTTTATTTCAGTCATACAATGTCTCCTTTTCCTTATTTAGAATGATTATAAATAAAATACAGAAAGAAATCAAGGATTTTAACTCAAATGATAAAAGTTAGACAATTTAATGGAACCTTTTAGTTGTAAAATTTGACATTACAAGCAAAATGGAGAGAGAATTTGACATACACCTATCCTATCAAGGTTTATTTAGCAGAAGTGCATAATTTTTGAGGATCCTGATGGCATTCTAACGCGAGTGCGGAAAGGATAACAAAAAACAGCAGGCTTCCTGCTGTTTTTTGACGAGATAAATTAGTTGGTTTCATTATCTTTTCCCACCACCCAAAATAAGAGAAGGAGTTGGAAAATACCTAAGGCAAATAAGGTCATGAAACCATTGCGACTGCCTTTAGCTGTGGCTTGGGTGAAATCCAGCTTTTGATTGGCTTGGCTCATGGCAACGATCAAGGAAGCCAGAGTTGTTCCAACAGCACCTGCAAATTGTTGCAAGGTATTAAAGATTGCGTTCGCATCGGGTTGCTCTTCCAGAGAGAGTTGTTTCTGTCCGTTTGTCATGATATTTCCAAAGGCAAGTCCCATACCGGTCATGAAGAGCATGTAAAAGACGAGAATCAAACCATTTGTCAGCTTCAGGCCCAAGAGGGTGAAGTGAAAATGGGCCAGAAGGATGAAAGCAGCACCAAGGAGGATCGGTTTGCGGGCCCCCAGTTTATCTAGAATCAGACCAGAGAAAGGAGCAAAGCCAGCTCCAATGATGGCTCCTGGAAGCAGCATCAAGGCTGCAAGCGTAGTGCTTGAGTGGTTGACCAATTGGATATAATTAGGAAGAAGAAAACTCATGGCAAGAGAGCCTAATTGAAAGGTGAAGAAGGCTAGAATATGGCCAGTGAGACGATGATTTTTCAAAATAGAAAGATTGATAATGGGAGTCTCTAACTGATTGGACCGCCAGACCAAAAGGACCAGTCCCAAGGTTCCGATCACCAGCCAACCAAGCACAGAAAAACTGAAAAACGCATGATCCGCTAGGCCATGAATACCTAGAATCAACCCTATGAAAAGGGCAATGATGGCAAGAAGGCTCACGATATCAAAGGTTTCCCGCTTGACTTTACTGATTTGCTCAATGGAGCGAAATCCTGCAACTAGTGAAGCTAGAAGGATCGGGAATTGAACTAAAAAGATGGACCGCCAGCCGAAGCTAGCTGTTAAGAGTCCCCCGACAGTAGGCCCTATAGCGGGTGCAATGGCTGTAATCAAGGTCCCCACTCCCATCATGAGACCGATCTTACGTTTTGGGACTTGTTCTAAAATGATATTAAACATCAGAGGGAGGGCAAAACCAACCCCCATTCCTTGGACCAATCGCCCCAGGACCACAAAGCCAAAATTTGGAGCTAAGAAGTCGATAAGAACACCTAAAACAGATAGGAGATTTCCAACTAAAAAGATGGACTTCATTTTAAAAGAACGCTTGAGATAAGCAGATAAGGGGACCACACAGGCAACCACTAGAAGATAGATGGTCGTAACCCACTGGACGGTTGCGGTGTTGATTTCAAATTCCTTCATCAATATCGGGAAGGTGATATTCATGGCAGTCTCTCCAGCCACCCCGCAAAAGGACAGGATCCCTGTCGCAAAGATCGCGAACAAGACCTTGGCTGAAATTTTTTCTTGTGACATAGACGTCTGATTCCTCCTAAATCTTTCTATAATGTTGTAAAAATGGTCTGAAAATCCATCCTAGCTCTCTCATTTTTCGTCAAATCCAATCGCTATGGGCATAGCAGGACCGACGGTACCCTGCAGTTCAGCCCCTTGTGGTCGTAGAAGCTCACGTCGCAATGAGGACCCCTGTCAA
>OFCN01000225.1_pt1 | contig 32815 bp, 33 predicted proteins | sample 1520801 | NCBI WGS metagenome assembly OFCN01 (sample SAMEA2699029, study PRJEB24076) | metagenome | biome: Human gut stool | place: Spain | collected 2012-03-20 | reverse complement strand
ATCGGTTACGAGGAACTGTTAAAGCGTATCGAGGAACTGGAGGTAAGCACCGATGTGCAGTTCAACGAGCTGTACCAAGCCCTTACCCAGCTTCTAAGCCAGTCAAAGCAGCAGAAAGAACGCCGTCCGGTAGGTTTCGTTACCTATAACCGTAGCAAAAACGAATAGGTAACGATTTTGGTAACGAAATTCCACCTAACAAACTATATCCCAGTATTGTACATTCTTTCACCTTGCGGGCAGTCCACCGACTACCCGCATTTTTTATATCCTTTTCCACTGGCACATTCCCCGAAACGCCAGCCGTGCGTGGCATGGCTGACTGTATTTCGTGAAAAGAGCCGTTGGAAACCCGCACAAGCGTACCGCAAGGTGAACTTGCCATACCCTTGCCTTTCCCGCCCGCATGGAGTGTTCCCTAAAGGATGAAAGGGAACAAGCACTTTTCCCCTGTTTCCCTATCTGTAAATCTTCCTCATTATGCAGTCCCCCAGCCGGGACAGTCGTTTTTATCATTTCAATAGGCAAAGGTAGCTACGGGGGCTTTTGGCTCTGCAAATTGGGTTTCATCGAAAAAAATTGTTCCAGCTTCCCGTTGGTCGGAAAAAATTTTTGTCGGAAAAATTTGCATAGCAAGACCCCTTCACAAACCAGCCTATGTGAAACGAAAACGACCGACCCGACCGGAAGACGCATAAAAAAAAAAGTCGGATTTACGGGAAACAGGAAAAAAGTTCAGTGAAACTTCAACTCCCTCACCTCTCAAATCCGCATAAAATCAAAAACTTAAAAATTACAGCAATATGGAAGCAAAGGTATTATCGGAAGCAAAAGTTTATGTAGGCACTTACGCCAAGTATAACAACGGTTCATTGTTTGGGGCATGGCTCGACCTTTCGGACTATTCGGACAAGGAAGAATTTTACGAAGCCTGCCGGGAACTGCACAAGGACGAGGAAGATGCGGAATATATGTTTCAGGATTACGAGAATATCCCGGAAGCCCTGATTTCTGAAAGCTGGATTTCTGAAAACTTCTTCACCCTGCGTGATGCGGTGGAGGATTTGAGCGACACCGAGCAGGAAGCCTTTTTCGTGTGGTGCAACTACAAAAGCCATGATTTGAGCGAGGAAGATGCGGACGACCTTGTACGTGATTTCCGGGACGAGTATCAGGGGGAATATGACGATGAAGAAGATTTCGCCTATGAAATTATAGAAGAATGTTACGACCTGCCGGAGTTCGCAAAGACTTATTTCGATTATGAAAAGTTCGCCCGTGACCTTTTTATGTGCGATTACTGGTTTGATGACGGTTTTGTGTTCCGTGCGGCATAACCAAATACCAATCCGGGCGGGGTGTCAAAGCCCTGCCCGCTAAAAACAACCAAGCGATGAAACGGAAAAGCATTTATAGAATCCTTTGGCGGGTGTTGCTGCTCTGCCTTGCATGGCGGTTTACCAGCGTAGCCGGAGCAGGCACGGCGATAACGGCGTATATCGTATTTCGTGCCGCCTGTTTCCTGCTCTATGTCTGCCTTTCAGCTGTTTATGTGCTGAGCGTGGCTCTGCTTTTCCTGTTGTTGCTTTTCTTGCTGATATTATAACCATAAAAAATAGAACATCATGCAGTCACTTAACAAAAACGGGGTAAGCATTACCCAAACACCGGGAGAAGAAAAGTTCGTGAAATGCTGTTTAGGGGCTTTCAGGGGACAGATTTATTATCAATATGACTACCGCCACTTTGACGGCGAACTTTTCAGCACGGTAGCCAAAACGCTGGACGAGTGCCGCCGCAGGCGTGACGGGTGGATAGCGAAGAAAAACGGAGTAATAAACAAGTAAATTTCAGGGACATGAAAACGACAGAAGTAAACAAGGAGCTTATCGGCAGGCGTTGCGAGTGCATTTTTACGGGCTTAATGGTAACGGGCGTTATCGAGGACATCCAAGACGACCGGCATTCCACAGCGGTCAAAGTCCGTTTCGACCACCCGCACCAGTGGGGCGATGATTTGTATAATGATGTGTGGGCGTGGGGGCGCAAAACTGACGAGTTCGGCACGCTGCACCATTTGCAACTGTTGGAGGACAAACCGGACTTTCAGATAATGACGGTAGTTTTCGGCGAGCCAATCAGCCGGATAGACCGCAGTGTTTTTGAAGATGTTGCAACGTGGGGTGTCTGTTCCCTGCAAGGCTGGGTAAACAGCTACGAGAGTGTCCGGTTTGTAGCCATAAACGACCATACGGCGGTCATAACGGGCGAATATAACATGGAACAGGTAAAAGTGTGGTTAGAGAAATACACGTCCATAAAGAGCCTTAAAACCAGTTGATAGAGAACGGCGGCTGCTTGCCGCCGTTACTTTCTTCCATGAGCCTGCCAGCGGGTGAAGAAAGTAACAAAGAAGCCTTTCGTTTCCCTATCATGGAAACAGCCCGCCGATGCTTCCCGGCGGGCTGTCTGCCCAACATTTACGCTTTGCGTATCATTCCTTATTCGGTGTTCTCTGCCTGTTCCTCATACCGGATGAATTTTACACCAAGTATGCACACGGTTTCTTCTTCCTCGATGTCATATTCCCATGTCCGCTTAGTGACAAGCATTTCCGTGTCGTAATCGAACCATACCATTACGGGCGCATCATCTTCTTCGTCCGCCCATTTGAAAACCTGATTGGACGGTATTTTCCACAATTCAGCACTGTCACGTGCGGAAATGCAGTCCTTATCCACGATAATGATGTCACCTACTGCCGGGACTATATCCGTTTCCAACGTGGTTTCTATATACCACGAGATACCTTCTATATCCAATTTTATTTTTACCATGTCATTTTATTGTCAGGGGGTTATTGTTTCCGTTTCTTCTTCTCTGTTGTCATTATTGAACGATAGTGTAAGTTGCTGCATCTGTCCGAAGCTGTCAATTACATAAATGTCTATCGTCTGCTGGTCTGTCGATGCCGATGTGTAGTAGAGCCGGAACGTTTCTTTCTCCAGTGTGTACAGGTCATTGGGCAGGAACACCGTGCCGTTATCCATTTCCAGCTTCCCTTTGCCGTCCGGCTGGAAGTACCTGATTTGATAGGTAGTCGGCTGGTAATAGCCGCCACGCACCAGTCGGCAGCGTATTTCGGCGGTTTCCCCGACTTTCAGCCTTTTGGGTACTGGCAGCGTTTCGATGCTGAACGGGTACGCCTGCTGAATATCCAAGTTGTCATTACAGGCGGTGACAAGCACGAGGGCGGCCACGATGTAGCAGCCCATGATGATTTTATACATTACATTCTTCATATACATTATTATATAGCGGTCAGTTGATAATGAATTTCAGTCCCACAGACACCTGCGTGTGGAACTTGCCTATGTCCGAGCCGAACAACGCCCGTTCCCTTGCGTTCAGTAGCAGAGCCACCCGGTCGGTCAGGTAGGCTTCCAGTTCCAGCGTCAGCGCACCGCCGTAAACGAAGCAGTCCTTATCCAGCAGCGTAGAGCCGTCCGGCAAGAGCTTTTCGCTTCGGTTGCTTGTTTCATACCCGGCGAGAGCCGAAAGCCCCAGCGAAAGGAAAAAGGTCTTTCGCCTGTCCGAAAGGAATTTCAGGTAATAGCCGCCCTCTGCGGTGAACTGTTCGACTGGTATTCTCATATCCTTGTAGTCATACTTCTTGTGCAGGTATTCCCCGCCAATCACCCAGCGGTTTGCGTTCTTGGTGTAAACGCTGTACGCCGCCCCGATGTGGTAGGCAAAATCGCTGTTACTGTTCCAGTGAACACCGTCCGCCATGCCCGCCGTCACCTGCAAGCCTTTCATGCCCGGCAGGTATCTTTGTGCGTGTGCCTGAAACGAGGTCAGGCACAGCGCAAAGAGCATCATTATAAAGATGTGTTTTTTCATTCTCTACTTGATTTTTAGTTTATTAATCACTTCTGCGTTCACGATGTCGGAATTTTCCACCCGGATAACCTGATGCCGCCCACCATTCTTCTCGTAGAGTTCCACGACCAGCAGCTTGTCGTCAGGAATGGTGAACTTCGGCAGGGCGTACACCGTGCGCACGATACTTTTTCCTGCAATTTCTACCACCTCGTTGTAGCTGCGTACCGCATCCAATACTGTTTCCTGAATAGCCGTGCGCTTCGGCACTTTCTTATCGGTTATCTTAAACTTGATGAAGTCCGTGTCGAAAGGCACGTTGGAACTGTTCTTTGTCTGCGTGTGCACGTAGAGCATCCCGTTATAGGTGTAAATCCCCTTGATTAAGAACTGTATGCCGAAACGCTTGCTACCCAAGTGGCGCACTTTCCGGTCGTTGTTCTTGTAGATGCTCTGCATTATCAGTTTCACCAATAGCGGGCTTTCATTCCCCAGTTCCCGGAAATAGATGTTCATGCGGGTATGCGAGAAATCGGACGTATCTTCATTTTCCAAGAAGTCTTTCATTTCGATGTTGAGCATTTCCGGTTCACGGGCATATTTGGCGTTGAATGAAAAGAAACTGCCGTCCTCGCAAATGACGGAGAAGTTCGTTTCGCCCGGAAAGCCCTCTGTCGTGGCTTTCACCCTGATTACGTTCTCCGCACCGTCCGCCTTGCCCGCTATGATATGGTTGCTTCCCAAATCCACGTAGCGGACGGCGGCGGGGAAGATGATATGTACCGTCTTGGCAAAGGTCACTTCCACGCCGTAGGGCGTAACCATTTGGCGGTACGGGAGTTTACGGGTAATCCCCCGGTACAAGTCGTTGCCAGCCGCATACTTCACGGTGTCAGTAGTTTGTGCGTTTGCCGCATACACGCCCAGCAAGAGGGCGAACATTACAAAAATCTGTTTCATTGTCAATTGAAATTTTAGTGGTCGTTGATAAAATGGTTATTGTTGTTTGGCGTAAAGCATCACCTTGTACCCGGCTTTCAGCTTCACTTTCACGGTTCGGAACTTCTTGGCGAGGTAGCCGGACGTGCCTTGCAGCAAGCCCCTTGTCACGTCCATAGCCACCTGCTGCCCGGCACTCCGTGCAAAGGAAATGCTTGTACCCAGCCCGCTTCCGATATTCGCCATAGCTTCGTTGAACGCTTCCTGCTCCATAGAGGACGGCACAGATAATCCCTTTTGCCCGTCCGTGTCGAACACGGCGAGTTCCAGCGGGATGATGTTGCCAGCGTACTCAATCGAGGACACCAGTATGTCGAGCCGTTCGCCCTGCACTTTTGCCGTACCCGCCACAAGGGTATTCTTCGGCACGACTATGTTTCCCGCCTGCATGGGTTCGAGCAGCCGGAGTTTCACCGCCTGCCCGTCCGTCAGGGTTTGGTCTTGGTGGATGCAGGCGGCTATCGTATTCCTTCCCATAGCGTAGCCCGTGCCTACCGCCGTGTTGAAGCCGTAGTTTCGTGGCTGGCTGTAAGCCCGGATGAAGTCGGCATCGCTCATGGGCTGCTGCAATCCCGATACGGTCGTTTCCCGGATTGCCTGCACCGCTACCGCATCCGGCTTGCGGTCAATGCCGCCCGTTACCGGGACTTGTGCGACTTGTCCTTGCCCGCCGTTCATGTACTTTGCCGCCAGCTCGTAGGATTTTTCCAAGAGTGCCATTTGGTCGTCAGCGGTGGGTGTGGCGTTCTGCTGCTGTTGCAGTCGGTCGGTCAGTTCCGCTACCTGCCGCTTCAAGTCCTCTTTTTCCTCGTCCACAGGGGGCGTTTCGTAGAACGTGCTTAACTGGCGGTTGATGTCCCGGTAAGCGTATGCCGAAGAAACACCGCCGCCCCTTTGGGGCTTCGGATCTTCTTCCGGCATCAGGTCGATTTCCGCTTGCGGTTCTTCCGCTTCATCATCCCCCGTGAAACCGAAGTCCTGCAAGGATTGTATCTTGTCCTGCTGTTTGCGGTTCAGCATCGCCTGTTCGTAAGCCTTTTGCTTGTCGGCTATAATCCCGTCCTCTGCGGGCAGGGGTATGTCGGCGTTGAAGCCGCCCACGCTCTCCACATTCACGTCCTCTTTGCCGGAGGGGGCGAATATCAGGTACATACACCCGGCAAAGGCAAGGAACATCAGCGGGAAGACTATCATTTTCCTGCGCTGCTGCACCTGCTGCGGGGTAAGTTCCCGTTTGGGCTTCTTTTCCTTTTCAGGCTTCCCGTCCGCCTGCGGTACGGTCGTGCCGTTCTCATTCTTCTGTACTTCTTCCATATTCCGGTCTGTTTAAGGGGTTGATACTGTTGATTGTGTCATTGCCCTGCAATGGCAGTTGTTTGATATGTTCTATTTGCAGCCGCCTGCCGTCCCGTTTCCCGATATTGTAGATTGATGAAACGGTGATGTAGATAGACAAGCCGCCGAAAAAGAAGAACATCACGAGGATAACAGCCAGCCTTTTGCCCGGCGTAATCCGTCCGCACATTTGGTGCAGGCGGTCGTCCGCCCACTCCTGCACCTTTTCGATGTAATTTCGTTTCCTTTCCATACGGCTATCTTTTAACGGTTTGCAAATCCTTGTTCTCGGTAATGGTGAACGCTTCGATGATGAAGCCGTGCGGGTTGTTGTCGCTCCGTGTGGCGTTGAGCAGACGGCACGAGGTCACAAGGCTGCGCACCGTCAGGCTGCTTTCCCGGACAATCAACTGGCGGGCATACGTGTTCACCTTGTAGGGGTACTGGTCGAAGTCGCACTTCACGCTGTCAATCTCCACCGTCTGCGTGACGTTTCCGGAAATCACCCGGTTGTAGTAGCCCTTTTCCGCCAAGTCCTTGTAATAGTTGAATGCGGTCTTGTCGGCAAGGAACAGCGAGCGTTTGATGTTGCTTTCGATAGCCCCCTTGTCGGGTGAGAGTGTGAAGAAAAGCTCATGGAAACGCCGCACGTGCGATTTTGCTTCAACGGGTCTGTTCTGTGCCATGTCCTGCGAGAGTGCCAGCATCAGGCTTTTGCCGTTGTCGAGGACGTATATCTTCTGCCGCTGCTTTTCGGCGAAGCTGTACGAGTTCCACACGGCAAAGCCCGTCACCAGTGCGCACAGGCAGATGAATACCAGTGCAAAGAGCCGGATTTGCCGGAAACTCGTTTCAATGTTCGTTAATGACTTAAATTCCATATACTAAATTTTGATGTTGGTTATTTGAGTAGTTTCCCGGTTACTTTCCCGCTTGCCGCACCGACCGCAGCCCCGGCGATTGACCCCGCCCGTGCCACGTTTCGGTTATAGGCAGACGTGCCGCCAGCCGACACTATCCAGCTTGCCACCGTCGGAATGGTGAAGTAGCCCACGATGCCGATAATCATAAAGATTATATACACGGTGCTGCTCCCGTCAGGAATGAAATTCGGGTCTGAAAGTTCCTGAATGTCCTTTTGGAGCATCAGCGTTTGTATGCGTGCCAGCACGCTGCTGAACAAATCCGACACGGGAAGCCACAGGTAAATGGAGATATAGCGTGAAATCCACCGGGTCAGCGTGCTTTGGAAACCGTCATAGACGGAAATCGCAAACGCCAGCGGACCCAGTATCGAAAGCACGATTAAAAAGAACGTGCGCAGCGTGTCGATAATCAGCCCCGCTGCCTGAAAGAGCATTTCCAGCAGTTCCCTGAACCAGTCCCGGACGGACTTCTTGATATTGTAAGCCGCCCTGTCCATGTACATTCCGGTCATAGTCACCATGTCGGAGGGTGACCAGCCCAGTTCTTCCAGTTGTCTGTCAAATTCCTCGTCCGATGCGAGGTAAGCCGTTTCGGGGCTTCGCATCAGGGCTTCATATTCCAGTCGGTCTTTCTGCGCCCGGTATTCGTTCATGTCGAAAGTCTGCGTTTCCATAAGCTGGTTGCACCCTTTTACCACTGGCGACAGCACCGTGTTGATAGTCCCCAGCACAAACGTGGGAAAGAACATGATGCATAGTCCCAGCGCAAAGGGACGCAGGAGCGGGTACACGTCTATGGGTTCGGCACGTGCGAGCGACTGCCACACTTTGGCGGCTACATAGAACAAAGCTCCCAGCCCGGCTATCCCTTTGGCTACCCCTGTCATGTTGCTGCACAAGGGCATCATTTCATCGTACAGCACCCGCAACACTTGGTGCAGGTTGTCAAAATCCACTGCTGCTAATAACATAGGCATATTATTTAAGTGGTTGCATCATGTTACCAGTAGCGTTCATCCGCCGAGCCGTAGAGAGCCAGCACCCGGTCGGTGTCGTTTTTCTTCTTTGCCCGCAGGTAGGACACGGATATGTTCTTGCGGGTGTAGTAGTTCACGAGGTTGCGGTAATTCAATAGGCTTCGGTAGGCATTATCAATAATAGCCAGCCGTTCGGCATCCGTCAGTGACATACCCGTGATGTTCACTACATTCTTCAAGTCCTGCAACACGTCCGAGCTTTCCGACATCAGTTTGGCATAGCCGAACGATATTGCGGAAAGTTCGTCAGGCGTGAAATTCGGGTCTGCCAGCATACTTTGGAAGTTGCGCACGTAGATTTCGGAGATTTCCGCCACCAGTTCAATGGACTTCTTCACCTTGACACCGCCCTTAACCACGTCATGCACCGCTTTGAGCGCATCGTAATATTTTTTACCCTGCTGGAAAATCTTCTGCGCTTCCATGAAGCCGTCCAGCGTGTTCTTGGCAGTGGTGGAAGTCTGCACTATCTGCTTGGTGGTGTTGATGATGCCCTGTGCCAAGTTGCCGGGGTCTGATACCACCCACTGTGCGGATGCCTTGCCGATGAAGCAAAGGCATACCGCCATAAGGAGAATTGTTTTCTTCATGTTCCTAAATTTTAAGTTGTTGATAATCGGGGATTACGTTTGCTTTCCGCAAGCCGCTTGATAGCCAGTTCAAGGTTGCCGCCCAGCTTCTCGGCGAGGGCGAACAGTTCCATTTTCTCGCTTTCCTCTGTCGTGAACGTGTAATATTCTTCCAATGAAACTTCTGTGGCATATACCGCTGACTGTGTGCCGCCCAGCGAGAAGAAAACCTCCTTGTACTTCCGTCCGGGGTGGTTCGCCATGTTGATAGACAATATCTGCGAACGCTCCTTGTCGGTCAGTCCGAGCAGGTTTTGTATGCTGTCGAACTTGTTGAGATATTTTCTTTGGTCTAATAGGATTTTGCAGTCCGAGTTATTGATGATACTTTCTTTCACGATAGGGGAAGAAATAATATCTTCCACTTCCTGTGTTACCACAATCGCTTCCCCGAAATACTTTCGGACGGTTTTGTACAAATATTTTATGTAGTCCGCCATGTTCGCCGATGCAATCGCTTTCCACGCTTCCTCAATTAGTATTAACTTCCTTATTCCCTTTAACTTGCGCATCTTGTTTATAAAGGCTTCCATGATGATGATAGTCGTTATCGGGAACAAAATCTTGTGGTCTTTGATGTTATCCAACTCAAAGACAATGAAGCGTTTATACAGCAAATCCAGTTCCTTGTAGGAGTTCAGCAGGTAGTCGTATTCACCGCCACGATAGTACGGTTCAAGCACGTTCAGGAAATTGTCAATGTCAAAATCCTTTTCCCTGACGTTCTTCTGTTCAAGCTGTCGGCGGTAATCATCCCGCACAAACTCGTAGAACGTGTTGAAGCAGGGCGTTACCGACCTGTCGCCCGTGATACGTTCGATATAGGCACTTACCGCATTTGACAACGCCACTTCTTCCGACCGCTTGGGGGCTTCATCGTCCCGCTTCCACAGGGTGAGTATAAGGGTTTTTATACTCTCTTTTTTCTCGATGTCAAATACCCCGTCCTCGACATAGAACGGGTTGAACGCTATCGGGTTCTCGTTGGTGTAGGTGAAATAAATCCCGTCCTCGCCGTGCGTGCGGTTGTGGATAAGCTGGGACAGTCCCAAGTAGCTGTTACCCGTATCTACTAATAGCACGTGCGCCCCCTGCTCGTAATACTGGCGCACCATGTGGTTGGTGAAGAAAGACTTCCCGCTACCACTCGGTCCAAGTATGAACTTGTTTCTATTGGTCGTTATGCCTTTCTTCATGGGCAAATCCGATATGTCGATGTGCAGCGGGCGACCACTTACCCTGTCCACCATTTTGATGCCGAACGGCGAAAGCGAACTCTTGTAGTTCGTTTCTTCCACGAACAGGCAGAGAGCCTGCCCCAAGAACGTGTAGAAACTTTCCTCTGCCGGGAAGTCGGCTTCATTGCCGGGTATGCCCGCCCAAAAGAGCGTGGGCGTGTCGGTGGTGTTGTGCCGGGGCTTGCACTCCATTAGTGCAAGCTGGCTTCCCACATCGTTGCGTATGCGTTTGAGTTCGTCCCGGTCGTCACTCCATGCCATGACGTTGCAGTGGCAACGCACCGATACAAGCCCCTTGCTGTGGGCTTCGTTCAGGTACTCGTCTATCCATTCCTTGTTCACTTGGTTGGCACGGGAATAACGGGAGAGCGATTGCATATTCCGGGCGGTCTGCTCGAAGTTCTTCAGGTTTTCGGCGTGGTCGTCTATGAAGATGAACTGGTTATAGACGTGGTTACACGATAACAGCACGCCCACCGGGGCGGCAAAACTTAACCTGCAATCGCTTCTGTCGGTGGACAGTTTCTCAAATCGGCAGTCCGTCCCGACCTTTCCGGGCAAATCTTCCACGTCCGAAAGCGTGTGCAGGCACAGAATATCGTCCCCGACACGCATTTCTTCCGGGTACAGCCCGATGTCTTTCAGGCAGGTGGTATCTGTCTGCGAGAGCGAGAAGTATTTCTCGATGATGCCCGCCTTTCCGTCCTGCCCGGTGATTTCCGATGCCGCCAGCCGGGTAAGCGTGACAAAACCGCTGTCGTTCATGATGCGCTCGAACTGCCCGACCGCTTCGATGAACTTTGCCGCCGCTTCCTTGTCGGCTATCTCCTGCGGAACAATCCTGCCCCGGCAGAGGGTGGAGAAGTCGCTCTGTCGGCGGCTTCTCTCCCTTGTCGTTTTTGTCAGGAACAGGTAGCAGTAATGGTTCAGGAACGGGCGTTCATTGAAGTGCCGTTCAAAGGAGCGGCTTAAAAAACTAAGCCCGTCCCTTTCCGTGTCGGGCTGGTAGTTCTCCTTGATGAAGAAGTCCTGCTTGTGTACTATGGAGTAGTCGGGCAGCACCTTGATTGCCTTGTACCATGCCGAATGTATGGCTTCGTACTCGGCACTGGTGACGGTGAACAGTTCGGGCAGTTCCACCCTGAAAGCCACCGTTATGTCCGCATCCTTTGAAAGGATGCAGCCGTTTTCCACCGCCAAAAGTGGAAATTTCCTCTCCAGCGTGGTAGCCTTTAATGTATTCCTCATGTTCTTTCTTCCTTTCTTCTTTTGTAGTTGAACAGCCGGGGTATCGCCTTTCGGCTGATAATGAAGCGTGGGTGTCTTTTGCGTGCGGCTGCTTTCATCAGCCCGTGCGTGCCGTACCGTGCGTTGAGCCGGAACGTCTGCCACACGAGCAGCAGCGAAGCCGACACGATGAAACCGATACATATCCACTGGTTCACGCCTGCCATGAACAGGACGATGAACACCACGAACACGGCGAGCAAGCCGCCGCAAAAGATAAAGAGGTACTGGCTTTTCAGCCCCTTGAACTCCACCGGCTTCCCGATACCCCTGTTTACCGGATATTCAGACATAGCCGCTGGTTTAGAGGAAGAACGACCGCAGGATAGTGGCGGCGACAATCAGGAAGATGCACGCCCCGAACCAACTGGCGGCGGTCTTTGAGGTGTCGGGGTCGCCGCTCGAAAACTTGTTATATACTTTTACCCCGCCAATCAAGCCGCAGACCGCCCCGATTGCGTACACTAATTTTGTTCCGGGGTCGAAATACCCTGTGATTAGGTTCGTGGCTTCGGTGATGCCCGCCTGCCCGTTGCCCTGTGCGTAGGCACTTACCGCAGCGGCAAGGATAGCCGCCGACAAAAAGATTTTCTTTCTCATTGTGATTTGTTTTTAATGCCGGGCGGCGGGTGGGAAGTCCGCCTTTCCCGGCTGGTGAATAATTTGAAATTTTAGTGGTCGGGAACATTCCCGTTTGTCTGTTTGGTTTTCAGGTTGCCAATCAACCGTAGTCACGTTGCTTCATATTGTTACACATTATTATATTATAGGAAATCGTTCATGTCGAACGCTTCGTGTTCCTTGCCTGTATTGCCAGCTTCGGCAGGGACAGCAACCGTAGCCAGTTCCGCTTCGTTGCGCCCCAACAGTTCCGCCACCTTTGCCAGCCCGCCGTTGATGTTCTCCACCACCGCATCGTAGAGGTTCGTCCCCTCAATCCTTGCCAGCGTCCCGGCTGCTTGCCGCTGTTCCGCTTCGGTGGAGTTGTCGGCGTTCGCCGTGCGTACCGCTTCGCCCAGTTCGTCAAAGCTCACGCCCGTAGCCCGCCCGGTATCATCGTCACCGTCCATGTACCCGGCTATTTCCTCGTCCTCGTAGTCGGGTTCGTCATTCTCGTAACCGGGTGTTTCTTCCGCTTCGGCTGCTGCTTCCGAAATGTTTTCTTCCGGCTGTACGTCAGCTTGCGGCGCAAAAATAGTATCATTTTCAGTCGCTTGCGGGAGGTGTCCCGATTTGTCCTGCGCTGTCCCGATTTGTCTGCCCTTGTATCGGCTTTCGCCTATCAGCGTGTAGCCTGAAACCCCGTTTCGTGGAAGCGGCGCATCATCTGTTCTGCCCGGTGATGTCCGGCTGTCCGTGTAGCGATACCACAGCCATAGGGCGATATAGTACACCAAAAGCCCGGTAAGTATGCAATGGATTACCATAGTCAGACAGGCTTTTGGAAGTGACTTTCATACAAGGTGTTTATCTCGTCTTGGTACTGTTCGAAGTGGCGCAGCAGAATGTTTTCCACGTAGCTGCTTACCGTCACCTTTCGCCCGCCTATCACCGTCACGATACGCATCAGCTTCTCGTGGGTGGTACGGCTCACGTACAAGGGCTGTCGGTCTGCCAGTTCCACTTTCTGAAAATAGGTTTCCCGGTAGTCGCCCGAACCGCCCTTGCGCTTGCGGGGTGTCGGTTTCTCTACTTGCACCGTTTCCGTCTGCCGTCCCTCGTGGGCGGTTTCCGTTTCGCCGCCGGGCTGCGGTACATCATCCGGCTGGCTCTCCCGCTTGGCGGGTACGCCCTGTGAGATAAGTTCTTTCATGAAATCCTCGTCTATCTTCGGCATCCCGCCGCTTTGCTTTGCCATATCATTGTAATTTGATGTAGTACACTATTTCGGTTATCAGTTCTTCCAAGTTGCTTCCCCTCACCAGCGGGCGGCTGGCGGGAAAGAGTGTGGAGCGGAACACCGCCTTTTTATCCGCTGCCAGTTCCTTTTTGTAGCGTTTGGTGTCGGGGATAAAGGTTTTCATCAGTGGCAGTTCCAGTTCCTTAATGGTCTTGTCATAGGCGGTGTAAAGGTCTGTTTTCTCCCGCCCGTCCACCATGTTCCAAAAGAGGTACAGCCCGGCAAGTCGGCAGGCTTCATTCTTCACCAATAGCTTTTGGATAGCCATTGCGAACGACAGGCTGCTTTCCAGCACCACCTTGTCGGCGGAAATGGGGGTGAAAATGTAGTCCATGCCCGCAAGGGAGTTTATCACGCCCTCGCTGTTCACCGTGCCGGGCAGGTCGAAAAAGACAATATCCGGCACGTGTCCGGCGGCTATATATTCGTCAGCCGTTGCAATCGCCTTTTCGGGCGAACTGCACAATACCGGGTAGGCTTTCTTTCCCAGCCGGGTAAACTGTTCATACGCCATTCGCTTGTAATCTTCATCCGCCCCGACCTGCTCGGCATCCCGCTTGCGCATCCCGGCAATGGAGTGTTGCGGGTAGTCGCAATCGACCACCGCCACATCGTAGCCTTTGAGGTAATAGAGGTAACTCGCCGCCAGCACGGTAAAGGTGGTTTTGCCGACCCCGCCCTTTTGGGTGGAAAAGGCGACATAAAAGGGTGTTTTCTCGTTTTCCATATTGCTTTCGTTCATTATTGGTTGATAGATAGATTTATTTATTGCTTTCATTCTTTCTTTCCATATTGCAATCTTGAAATATTGAAAGACTGTTTTATTTCAATCTTGTTTTCCAGCTTTCATTCTTTCTTGGAATATTGAAATCCTGCAATCATGCTTTCTTGAAATCATGCTTTCAATCATTCTTTCCTGATTGGAATATTTCTTTCAATCTTGCTTTCAATCTTGAAATCCGATGCAAAAAAAGGGAGAAAAAATGTCCTCGGAAAACCTTGTCCCGATTTGTCCTGTGTTGTCCCGATTTGTCCACCAACTACCTATTTTACAGCATTATAAATCACCGTTACTTTGCAGCGGAGTAATGAACCGCAGAGGGCGGAGGTGTAAAACCGGGCTGGTGAGCGGCAGGGCTTACCGTTCCACGCTAACCCCAATCCGTCCGTGACGGATTTCGATTTTCGTCAGAAAATAGCAAGGTGTGTTTTGTATGCTACAAAACCGTTTTCCGTGCCTGAAAACGCCTTGCCCCTTGCGGGGGTAAAAATCACTCCGAAGTCGTAATTTTTTAATTGAAAGAAGCATGGAAACAAGAAAACCTAACAAGGGCGGTCGCCCCGCCCTCGCAGACCCGGCGAAGCATCGCCATGTCCTTTACCTGAACGACCGGGAGAATGCCCGCTTCCTCTCGCAATGGGAGCAGTCGGGCGTTACGAGCAAGTCCCGTTTCATCGCCGCCCGGCTGTTCGGCGAGCCGTTCCGGGTGGTGAAAGTGGACAAATCGGCAGTAGAATATTGCGCCCGGCTGACCGAATTTTACGCCCAGTTCCGGGCGGTTGCAGTCAATTACAACCAAGTCGTAAAGGCGTTGCACAGCAACTTTTCGGAGAAAAAGGCACTGGCTTTTCTCTATAAACTGGAGAAAGCGACCACCGAACTGGCGATGTTGAACCGTCAGGTTATCGACCTGACAAACGAGTGCAGGGAACTATGGTTGCCAAAATAAGCACGGGCGGCAATATGTTCGGCGCACTGGCTTACAACCAAAACAAGGTGGACAGCGGGGAAGCAAAGGTGCTTTTCTCCAACCGGATGCTGTTGGGCGAGGACGGGAATTTCTCTATCGGCGAGTGTATGCGCAGCTTTGAAATGCAGATGCCCGTCCAGCTATCCACCAAGAAGCCGATACTTCATATTTCCATAAACCCGCACCCGGAAGACGTGCTGACCGACCAGCAGCTTTCCGACATCGCCAAAGAGTATATGCGGAAGTTGGGCTATGGCGACCAGCCTTATCTGGTGTACAAGCATACCGACATCGACCGCCACCATATCCACATCGTGGGGTTGCGGGTGGACGAGAACGGCAGACCGCTGAATGACAGGTTCGAGCATCGGCGCAGCAAGCAAATCACCCGTGAACTGGAAAAGAAATACGGGCTGCACCCGGCAGAGCGGAAGGAACGTGCCGAACGCCCCGAACTGAAAAAGGTGGACTATGCCGCCGGGGACGTGAAGCACCAAGTCGGCAACACCGTGAAAGCGGCTTGCTATGGCTACCGCTTCCAGTCGTTCGGGGAGTACAAGGCTTTGCTTGCCGCTTACAACGTGTGCGCCGAGGAAGTCAAGGGCGAGATAAACGGCAAGCCCTATCAGGGCATAGTTTATTCCGCCACCAATGACAAGGGCGAAAAGACAGGCAACCCGGTAAAGGCTTCCCGCATCGGCAAGTCGGTAGGTTATGAAGCGGTGCAGCGCAGAATGGAGAAATCGGGCGAAGCAATCAGGAACGGGAAACTGAAAGAGCGCACCCGGAAGATTGTAGCCACTGCCATGCAGACCGCCCGCAGCCGCAAGGAACTGGAACAGCAGCTAAGGAAGCGGGGCATTGACGTGGTATTCCGTCAGAACGACAGCGGGCGCATCTATGGCGTTACGTTCATCGACCACGACAGCCGGGTGGTGCTGAACGGTTCACGCTTGGGCAAGGAGTATTCGGCGAACGTGTTCAACGAACGTTTTTCGGGCGAAACCGGAAAGATACACCAGTCCGAAGTGGCAGCACCGCAGCAAGACCAGCCCACGCATCAGGAACAGCCGGGCTTCACGCCGAAATCCGACATCGTTTCGGGCATGGCTTCCGTGCTGGGTGCTTTCGGCGGTTTGCTGGGCGGCGGTGCATCTGGCGGTGACGAGCCGCAGGACACCGCCCGCCAAAAGAGAAAGAAGAAAAAGAAGCGCACAAGGCGCATTGACTAACTTAAAAACATACAATTATGCAGCAAGAGGATGATTTGAGAGGGCTTGCAAGGGTCATGGACTTTATGCGGGCTGTCAGTATTCTATTCGTGGGAATAAACGTGTACTGGTTCTGTTACTCCACCCTGAAAGAATGGGGAGTGACGTTTGAAGTGATAGACAAGATACTGTGGAACTTCCAGCGCACCACCGGGCTGTTCTCGTCCGTCCTTTGGACGAAACTTTTTGCGGTGGTGTTCCTCGCCCTGTCGTGCATCGGCACTAAGGGCGTGAAAGAGGAAAAGATAACGTGGGCGAAGATACATTGCAGCCTTGTGGCGGGTGTCGTGTTGTTTTTCCTGAACTGGTGGCTGCTGGAACTTCCGCTGCCACATACGGCGGACACTGTGTTTTATATCGCCACGCTATCGGCGGGCTATATCTGTATGCTCATGGCGGGTACATGGATGTCCCGGTTGTTGAAGAACAACCTAATGGATGATGTCTTTAATACAGAGAACGAGAGTTTCATGCAGGAAACAAGGCTTATCGAGAACGAGTATTCGGTAAATCTGCCTACCCGGTTCTACTATAAGAAGAAATGGAATAACGGCTGGATAAATGTTGTGAACCCGTTCCGTGCCAGCCTTGTGTTGGGTACGCCGGGCAGCGGCAAATCGTATGCAGTGGTAAATAGTTACATAAAACAGCAAATCGAGAAAGGTTTTGCGCTCTACTGCTATGATTATAAGTTTCCCGATTTATCGGAAATCACTTATAATCATTTGCTTAACCACTTGGACGGGTATAAGGTAAAGCCCAAATTCTACATTATCAATTTTGACGACCCACGCAAGAGCCACCGATGCAACCCGATAAACGCCAGTTTCATGTCGGACATTGCGGATGCCTACGAAGCAAGCTACACGATAATGCTTAACCTCAATCGAAGTTGGATAAGCAAGCAGGGCGACTTCTTCGTGGAAAGCCCGATTATCCTGCTTGCAGCCATTATTTGGTACTTGCGCATTTATCAGGGCGGCAGGTATTGCACGTTCCCGCACGCCATAGAGTTGTTGAACAAGAAATACGCCGATGTTTTCACGATTTTGCGCAGTTATCCCGAACTGGAAAACTATCTTTCCCCGTTCGTGGATGCTTGGGAAAGTTCGGCAGTTGAACAGTTGCAGGGGCAGATTGCCAGTGCGAAAATCCCGCTTTCAAGGATGATTTCACCCGCCCTTTACTGGGTAATGACGGGCGATGATTTTTCACTTGACATCAACAACCCGAAAGAGCCTAAAATCTTGGTTGTCGGTAACAATCCTGACCGCCAAAATATCTACTCGGCGGCACTGGGATTATATAATTCCCGTATCGTGAAGCTGATAAACAAGAAAGGTCAGCTTAAAAGTTCGGTGATAATAGATGAATTACCGACTATATATTTTCGTGGGCTTGATAATTTGATTGCCACCGCCCGAAGCAACAAGGTTGCGGTTCTGTTGGGCTTTCAGGATTACAGCCAGCTTACCCGTGACTATGGGGACAAGGAAAGCCGTGTAATCCAAAATACGGTGGGCAACGTGTTCAGCGGTCAGGTAGTCGGTGAAACGGCAAAAATACTGTCCGAGCGTTTCGGAAAGGTGTTGCAGAAACGGCAGAGCATGACAATCAACCAGCGGGAAAAATCCACCTCGATAAGCACCCAAATGGACAGCCTGATACCCGCCAGCAAAATATCCAACCTCACGCAAGGTATGTTCGTGGGTGCTGTGGCGGACAACTTCGATGAACGGATAGAGCAGAAGATTTTCCACTGTGAAATCGTGGTGGACAATGAAAAGGTGAAGCGGGAAACCGCCCGTTACGTGAAGTTGCCGCAGATAATCGACTTCACCGACAAGGACGGCAACGACCGGATGCAGGAGGAGATACAAGCCAACTATGACCGCATCCGTCAGGAAGTCCGGCAGATTGTCGAGGACGAGATAACCCGGATTAAGAACGACCCGGAGCTATGCCACCTTATAAAAGAGGAAGAATAACCGATATTCTTTCCTGACAGACAGTATTTTTACTAATTTTGCAGACAAAGAAATGATTATGAATGAAAACCAAAATACGGAATGGAAAGAAAGCTGGCGTGACGAGTATCTGAAATGGATATGCGGCTTTGCCAACGCCACAGGCGGCAAGATATATATAGGTATGAATGACAACGGTAAGGTAGTCGGCGTTGCCGATGCCGACAAACTGCTGGAGGATATACCGAACAAAGTGCGTGACGTGCTGGGTATCATCGTGGACGTGAACCTGCTGGAAGAAAACGGGCTGAAATATATCGAGATTGACGTACCGCCTTATTCCAATCCTATCAATTACAAAGGTCAGTACCACTATCGCAGCGGCAGCACGAAACAGGAGTTGAAAGGTGCGGCGTTGAACCGTTTTATCCTGCAACGTACTGGCAGGCATTGGGACGAGTTTCCCATAGAGTGGGCAGGCATAGAGGAACTTTCCCCCGGCGCATTGAACCGTTTCCGCAAGGAAGCGGCGAGAAGCGGGCGTGTGGACGAAGATGTGTTGAAAGATACTACCGAAAATTTGCTGCACGATTTGCGGCTGATTGACACCCAAACCAACCGTCCGACCCGTGCCGCCTTGCTGTTGTTCCACCCCGACCCGGAACGCTTTGTAACCGGGGCTTATATCAAGATAGGTTTCTTCCGGGATGATAAGGGTAACTTGGAGTTTCAGGACGAGGTTCACGGCTCTTTAATGGAGCAGGTGGATAAGGCAATGGATTTGATAAAGACCAAATACCTGATTTATCATATATCATACGAGGGAATTTCCCGGCGTGAAACACCGCAGTTCCCGGTGGAAGCTATCAGGGAGTCACTGATGAATTGTGTGGCACATAAAGACTATGCCAGTGCCGTACCCATTCAGATTAGCGTGTTCCCCGACCATATCACCTTTTGGAACGCCGGACAGTTACCGGAAAGCTGGACGACCGAAAAACTTTTTGAAAGCCACCCGTCCTCTCCCTATAACCCGCTAATCGCCAACGCCTTTTTCAGAAGCGGGGATATTGAAAGCTGGGGACGTGGCTACAAGCGTATCTTGGAAGCTGTCAGCGCATACAAGTTGTTGCCACCCAAACTTGAAATGTTAAGCGGTCTGATGATTACCTATTATACCGATATACGTTCGCAGCTATTGGCGCAGCGAGTGGATGAAAGGTATATACCCATTATTGAGTATGCCGCCCAAAATGGGAGTATAAATAATTCAGATGTGCAGAATTTGTTAAATACCAGTAAAACTACTGCTTATCGAATTTTGTCGCAACTGGATAACTGGCTGGAAATACAAGGAACAACAGGAAAAGGCACTCATTATACACTTAAAGGGTTCACAAAGGGTTCATAATTGAATGTTTTTGCTTTTATGAAATGCTGAACTTCCTGTTTAACAAGCATTTGAAAACCATTAAAAGGGTTCACAAAGGGTTCATCGAAAGAGAGTGATTGATTTCACTCTCTTTTTTATGCTTAATTTCGCAACCATTGGTTGAATATTTTATCTTAATTGCGTTTTTCTTGTTTTATAATCCAAGTTGAACCGTGTCGTGGGAAGAATGGTCTTTGCCATTTCTGTTTGCAATACGGTTTGTCTGATGTCGCCCAGTATGTCCGCCACCACCTTTCTGACACGTGGCGGGTAACTTTTCGCCAAAGATACGATTTTTTCCAGTTCCAGCAGGCTATACCCGTTGAAATATTGGCTCTTGACCCGGTTGTAGATGTCCTGCCCGGTTGTTCCGGGTATGCGCTTCATGTCCTTTATCGCATCGAGCAGCCGCAAGTACGGGACAAGGCTTTCATCCGGGTAGTCCATGCAGTAGGCTTTCACGCACTCTATATCCAAGTTCTTGAAACGGAAACGGCGAACCGGGTTAGGAGTGGCTATCGTTATGGTTGTGGCTACCTGTTCGGTCAGCCCCATTTTGTTATAGACGTAAGCACCCGTGATATAGCCGTTCAGTTTTTCAGTCAGATAGCGGAACTGTTCATCCTGATAGACAGGCAGCTTTCCCAGTCCCAGCACTGATTTCTTGGGACGATAGTACGCCCCCTTTTCAACCCGTACCAGTACCCCTTTGCGGCTCTGTTCGGAAAGTAGCACCGCAACATTGGCGGTCTTTTCCGTTTCAAACGACAAATCCCGGAACGTGAATATACGCCCGGTATCTATCCGTTCAATCTGCCCAAGTATCTCTTTCCTGAATGAAGCCATATTTATGTACTTTGTTTCTATGAAGCAAAGATAGTATATTATGTAATCACCTGAAAAAACATAACAAATATTTTGCCGAAGATGTTTTTTATTTCTCCAACTATTGGTTGGATATTTTTTTATTCACTCGGACAAATTGGGACAGTACCGGACAAATTCGGACAGTCCTTGCCGCCCGTCCAAATATAGCATATTTAGTCGCTACCTTTGGGCGGGACTATTCCCGTAACCACTAAAATTCCAATTATTTATGGCAAACAGAATGACCCCGCCCGCAGAGGGGCAGGAAAAAGACGTGCTGCTGGTCTTGGATAAACAGCAGGGAAAGGTGAGTGCCGTTAAGGGTATCGACAAGGACGGCAATTTGCAGACCGTGCCACCCACTACCGGACACGGCGGCGAGTTCATGCAGGTGGACAAGAACAGCGATGTGTTCAGCAACTTCATTTCCAACTTCTACCGCAAGTATCAGGACACTTCCGGGCTGGAACTGTTCAGCGTCAAGGCTTCCGAAGCGGAGCGGGACGCAAAGGCAATCGAGGACAACCACCGCAACCCTACACCGGAGGGTGACAAGCGGGCTGAAATGCTTCGAGTTCCGAAGCCCGACTTCCACGAGTTCAAGCAGGGCTACCGCTTCGACCCGTCAAAAATCGACTGGGAGAACCTGAAAAAAGTCGGCATCACCGCCGACACCCTGAAAAACACGAGGGACTTCGACCGGGTGATGCGTGGCTACAAGTCCCGCAACACTTACACTGTTTCGGGGACGGTGGGCGGCTTCTATCTCAAACCTACCGATGTCAAGATCTCTTTCTATCAGGCAAAGGACGGCACGGTAGTACCCAAGCTACACGGCGTGCAGCAGGACGAAAAACTGTTGCAACGCCCGTTCCATGAACACGAGTTCACCAAGCAGGAACAGGGCAACTTGCAAGGCACTGGCAACTTGGGCGGCATCGCTGAAATCAAAGACCCGAAAAGCGGCGAGCAAATCCCCGTGTTCGTCAGCCGGGACAGGTACACGCACGAACTGGAGTATATGCGGGCTGACAAGTGGAAATGCCCCGATACAATCTGTAACGTGCAAGTCAGCCCGGAACAGAAAGCCGCCTTTGAAGCCGGGCAAGCGGTGAAAATGGAAAACCTGCAATTCAGGGACGGCACGCAGCGCAGTGCCTATTTGCAGGTCAGTGCGGTGGAGCGTGGCTTGGAGTTCCTGCCCCGTGCCGCCGTCCAGTTCTTGCAGCAGTGGCAGCAGCCCGCAGAGCGGCAGGTCGCCGGGCTAAAGGACGGCAAGGGCGTTGAGTTCAACGGTCATGTACAGCCCGGCGCACAGGGCAAATCCCCCGACAAGGTGCAGCCGAAAGACGTTACCCCCACCGCCGAGAGCCGGACGCAGGTAGCGGTCAATTCGGGGGGCAAGACCAACGAAGCCACCAAGCAGGGCAAAGAGCCGTTGAAACAGGGTCAGGACAAGCCCACCGCCAAGCAGAAAGAGAAGCAGGAGAAAGCGCAGGACAAGAGCCTGAAAGCTGACAAGCCCAAGAAGTCCAGAGGAATGAAAATGTAATATCCACCATTAAAAAGTAAAGAATTATGATTGCATTGATAGCAGAGAAGCCCAGCGTGGCAAAGGACATCGCCCGCATCATCGGGGCGACCGGGCGTAATGACGGTTATCTTTCCGGTAACGGGTATATGGTGACATGGGCGTTCGGCCACTTAATCCAGCTTGCCATGCCGGAAGCCTACGGCGTGGCGAACTTCCGCAGGGAGAGCCTGCCCATACTGCCGCCCGATTTTCAATTAATCCCCCGTCAGGTGAAAGCGGAGAAAGGTTACAAGGCAGACCCCGGCGTGCTGAAACAGTTGAAAGTGATAAAGGAAGTGTTCGACCAGTGCGACCGGATTATTGTCGCCACCGATGCCGGGCGTGAGGGTGAGTTAATCTTCCGCTATATCTTCCATTACCTGAACTGCCGGAAACCATTTGTGCGCCTGTGGATAAGCAGCCTTACCGACAAGGCAATCCGTGAGGGGCTGGATAACTTGCAGCCGGGAGAGCGTTACGATAACCTCTATTTCTCTGCCAAGTCCCGCAGCGAAGCGGACTGGCTGATAGGGATAAACGCCACCCAAGCGTTGAGCGTTGCCGCCGGGCAGGGGGTGTTCTCGCTGGGCAGGGTGCAGACACCCACGCTCGTGATGATATGCAGCCGCTATTTGGAGAACAAGAATTTCGTACCCGCCAAGTTTTGGCAACTCAAAGCGGCGACTGCCAGCGGGGGAATAAATTTTACCGCCCAATCGACCGCCAAGTGGGAACAGCAGCCCGAAGCCATAGCCGCCCTGCAACGGGTAAAGGATGCCGGGCAACTTGTGGTTAAATCCGTTGAGAGGAAAGAAGCCTGCCAAGAACCGCCGCTTTTGTACGACCTTACCACGCTGCAAAAGGAAGCGAACACGAAGCTGAACTTCTCGGCTGACAAGACGCTTTCCATAGCGCAAAGCCTGTATGAAAAGAAAGTGATGTCCTACCCAAGAACCGGAAGCCGCTATATTCCGGAGGACGTTTTCGATGAAATGCCGGAACGTGTCGCCCTGCTGGGGCAATACTCCCGCTTTGCCGGGTATGCCGCCGGGCTGGACGGCACACCCCTGAACCGCCGCAGCGTGAATGACGGCAAAGTGACCGACCACCACGCCTTAATCATTACCGAGAACCTGCCCGGCGAACTTTCCAAAGACGAGCGGGCGGTTTACGAGCTGGTAGCCGGGCGTATGCTGGAAGCCTTTTCGGGCAAGTGCGTGAAAGACGTTACCACCGCCTTGCTGTCAGGGGGAGATACCGACTTCACGGTGAAAGGGTCTGTGATGAAAGAAGCCGGGTGGCGTGCCGTGTTCGGCGAGCAGGAAACGGGCGGGGATGAAGAAGCCGCCAGCCTGCCGCCACTCCAAGAGGGAGAATGTTTGCCACTCTCCGGCGTGGATCTGCTCGAAAAGCAGACCAAGCCGAAACCGCTGCACACGGAAAGCAGCCTGTTGGCGGCAATGGAGAACGCAGGCAGGGAACTGGAAGATGCCGAACTGAAAGCCAGCCTGAAAGATGCCGGGATAGGCACGCCCGCCACCCGTGCGGCGATTATCGAAACGCTGTTCGCCCGCCAGTACATCGTGCGTGAGAAGAAGAACCTTGTGCCTACCGACAAGGGGCTTGCCGTTTATGGGATTGTCAAGGACAAGAAGATTGCCGATGTCGAAATGACGGGCATGTGGGAAACCGCCCTTGCCAAGATAGAAGCGGGCAGCATGGATGCCGACACGTTCCGGAAGGGCATCGAGGTGTACGCAACGCAAATCACCGCAGAACTGCTATCGGTGCAGCTATCTGTCGCTACTGGTGAAACCTGCCCCTGCCCGAAATGCGGCAGCGGGCGCATCCTGTTCTACCCGAAAGTGGCGAAGTGTTCCAACGTGGACTGCACGCTTACCATATTCCGCAACAAGTGCGACAAACAGCTTTCCGACAAGCAGATTGTCGAGCTGGTGACGAAACACAAGACCGGGCTAATCAAGGGCTTCAAGGGCAAGAACGGCAAGGCTTTCGATGCTTCGCTGGTACTGGACGAGCAGTTCAATGTCGGTTTTTCATTCCCCGAAAAGAAAGCGAAACCGAAGAAATAGCCTATCTTTGCCGCTGAAATTTCATTGTGATAGGTTTTACAGCTTATAATAATTGAAATTTTAGTGGTTGCGCCCGGAGGGAAACCGGGCGCATTTTTTATATGTTCCCGCCAAACAGGTAGGTCGAACAGACCACCCCGTTATCCAGCACCCTGCTTTCCGAGAGCTTCCACAGCGAGCCGGATGTTTCCCCGACAAAACCGATGCCTTTGCCCGCCATGACCGGGACGGTGTAGATTGTCAGGCTGTCCAGCAGTCCGGCTTTAATCAATGAAGTAAGCAGCTTGCCGCCACCCACCACCAGCATGTCGGTTTCCTGTTTCAGTTCATAAACCCTTTGCAGCGGTTCTTCGGTCAGGAACTCCACCCCGCAGTCCGGTGTAACGTTGGTGTCGTAGTGTGACACCACAAAAGACCGTTTGCTTTTGTGCGGCCACCCGCCCCAGTGTTCAAAGATGTAGTTGTAGGTGTTCGCCCCCATAAGCAGGCAGCTTGCGGCGGCGTGTTCCCTTGCCGCCAGTTCCTTGACCTCACGGGGCATCCAGTCCAGTTCATAGTCCGGCGTGGCGGTATGCCCGTCCAGCGATACGGCGATGTGCGCTTTGATTTGTTCCATATTATCAGGTATTAAAGTGATATAAATCCCTACTGTCTTGGCACGTTAGCCGCAACCCCAAAAAAGAAAGCGTGGCATGACGCTGTTTCGATGCGAGGTACTGGCATACCCAAATGTGGAAACAGTGCAGCCACGCTATGACAAACGCATAGCATATCCTGCGCTGAATATCCCCACATTTTGAAAAGTGCCAGTTTTCGCATCGGGACGTTCGGCGAACGTATATGTTATATATAAAGGCAATATTCCGGCAACCGCCGTCCAACTGCCGTTACTTTTCCGTGTAACTTCTGCAAAGTTAAGCAAATACCCTGAAAAATCACGTGCAAACAGAAAAAATCCTGCCGTGTTATCACAACAGGGCAGGACACAAGCACCTAAAAATACACAAGTTCAGCCCATACGCCTACGGGCAGCTTGCGTTCCTTTGAAGATGATATGAACCGATGACAAAACAGCTTTGGTTCGCCGTGTCTTTGGTGATGATGTCCCTTTCCCGCATGAAGCGGATATAGCTCTTTGCGGTGCGCTCCTTGATGTCCAATACCTGCTGCAACTGCTCGCAAAGGTCTATGTAGGTGATGCGTGTCTGCCGCCCGAAGATGTCACGTGCGACATTCACCAGTTCCCTTTCCTTGCGCTTCTCCTTTTCCTCACGGGGCTTCTCGCCCTTGTACACGTGCATCCCCGCTTCCTTGTCCCATGCAAAGAGCATCAAAGGAACGTCCAACGGGCTTCCGTCCCTTACTTTCAAGGCTTTCACGACCGACTGGGCGGGTTCTTCGTCTTTCTCTATCGAAAGGATTGTAGCCGCCTTACGCTGCAACTCACTACCCAAATGTCCCCGCAGTTTCAATCCGTTGGGGACGAAGTGCAGCACGCACAGAATACACGTGTTGTAGATACCCGCCAGCCGATAAAGTTCATCTATCACCGCCACGCTTTCCGCTTCATCGTTGGCACTCTTAACAAGGTCTGCGATGCCGTCAATGACGACCAACTGGATGCCGCCGTACTGGTAGTAGAACTTGTCCATGCTTTGTACAATGGCGTTCAGGCGTTCTTTGCGTGACATGCCGGTAAGACAAAACGCTTTCAGTTCATCGGGTTTGTCCGGCTGTTTGGCACGTGCCAGCAGGTTGCTTACATTCTTGAACAGTTGCACTTCCGACTGTTCGGTGTCGTAGAGCAAGACCGCCTTGTGTTTGCCGTTGGCGGTTATCTGTATGCCCAGCGTATCTACTTCCGCACCAGCCGGGCAGATGCAGCCCGCCACGATTGCGGCTATATAATTGCTCTTTCCCGTTCCCTCGCCCCCGGTGATGCCGAACAGGTTGCCTTGTGTCCCCAGCGGAACGTCACCCGCCGAAATAATCTCTTGCGCTTTGGCGGGCGGGTTGTTGAAATCTATTTCGCATGATTTAAGCATAATCAATGTGTCGCTATACAGGTTGTCTAAAAATTCGATAAACAGTTTCAGGAAATCTTCACGGGTGTTCCCGGCTTTGAAGTAGTCGGATATGTCCTTTTCCTCTTTCGTTCCCGGAAGCGGGAGCAGCAGGCGTTTCACTCCAAATTCTTCCAGTAGTTTTTCCTGTTTGCATGAACTTTCCCTGCCCGTCTTGTCCATGTCAAAGAGCAGGACGATGTGCTTGAACCGGAATGTCAGCCGATAAACCAGCGTGGGCGGTATTGTCACCGTTTCGCTGTTGAAGCAGATAGCGTGAAAACCGTGCGCCGCCAGCGAAAGCACGTCTTTCTCGCCGCCCGTGATGAATAGCGTGTCGCCTTTGGCTGGCAGTTGTTCCAGCCCGAAACAGTAGTTCTCACCGAAGCTGCCGCCGTAGAGGAAACGGGGCGTGGAGAACGGGCGGTACAGCTTGATGTGCTGTTTGCCCTTGTAGCCGTACATGGGTTCTGCCACCGATGAAGTGTAGGTGTACGGTTTGCCCTCTGCCGTTTCACTGTTGTATTCCCGGAGCGAACAGACCTTGTAACGTTCCAGCAGTTCGGGCGTGATGCCGTACTGTTGCCAGTACACCAGTTCGGCAAGCGGGAACTTCTGTTCCCGGAACTGGTAGGGCTTGACGGGCTTTTCGGGCGTTTCTTCGGGTTTGTCCGGCACTGCCCGGCAGACGGTTGCCGGGGGAACGGAAACCGGAATGCCGGAAGCCAGCCCCAAGCCCAAATCCCGGTCGATGATTTCCAGTATCTCCACGAAGTCAGCCGCCCGGTTGCAGTCCAGCCCCTTTAACTGCCCCACGAGGAAGAAACAGTCGCCGCTGTAACTGTCGTTGCCGAAGTCTTTCATCTTGTAGATACCGCCCCGGCGGTCGAAATAGATGTTGCAGGAAGCCTTGCTGTCCTCGTACAGCGGGTTAAGGAAGTTGCGACCTATGCGCCAATTGCCGGGCAGGTAGTGTTTGAACACCGCCAGCCCGTTACTTGTTCTTTCTAAGATTTCCTCTTTCCTTAGCATACAACTGGTGGTTGGTTATCAGGTTGTCGATGTTCTCCTTGTTGCTCCTTATCAGGCGTTCTTCCAGCATCCGGCGTATCTCGCTGACCTTGTAGAAGTAGCGTCCCCTGATGTTGGAATAGGCGATAGTTCCCGACACCCGCAGGCGTTGCAGGGTCTTTTCGCTTATTTTCAGGAACGTGCAGACCTCGTAGCTGTCCACCCACATGTCTTCCTCGCTTTGCCTTGCCGTTTCCATGTGGTTGAAGATGTAGTCGGCAATGGCGGTAATCTTGTTGTCCAGTTCCTTGTAGGCTTTGGACTCGAATGTTATTATTTCCATAACGGTAACTGATTGATTTGCCGCAAAGTTCGGGTGTCCTGAAAAATAAAACGCCACAGATGTACCCACCTGTGGCGAAATAAATTTTGTTAAAGCACGGTTGCCTAATCCTGCTCCCTCATGCGCATCAGCAACCTGTCTTTCAGGGTGGAGAGGAAGCCCGTTCGGTCTTTGGTCTTGGCTTTTAGTTCCATGTAGGTGTGGTAGAAGTCGCCGAGGTCGATGTCGAACACGTATTCAAAGTAGGCTACAATCTCCTTAATATCAACCGTCCCCTTGTTCAGACAGCCGCAGGCGTCCAGTGCGTAGATAAGTTCCACCAACGCCCTTTTCGTCCCCGTCCAGCGCAACACCTTTCCCATGAAGCCGTTCTTCACCCGCTTGCGTTGTTCCCGGCGTTCCAGCTCGTGCAGACGGTTGGTGAGGTATATTTCCAGCAGTTCGTTGGCTAAAATCTTGGCTACCTTGAAATCGTGACTGGTGCTGAACTGTGGGTCTGTTTCGTAATAGAAACTGTCCACGATGATTTGTATGTCAGGCTTCCCACGCATGAAATACTGCCTGTCCAAGTAGGTGGCTTTCGTTCGGTGGTACTGGTAGAACGCCAAGTTCCGCTGGAACGACTTTGAAATCCGGTCGGTTTCCGACAGCAGGTAGTCCCTTTGCACTTCCTCGCTGCCGCTGGGGAAGCGCACCTCTATCTTGTAAACGGTGTTGTAATAGATGATTTTGCTCGCTAAAAGCGGTTTCAGTTCCTTGAAGAAGTGTATTTCCTCTTCCGTGCTGGCGAACGGGTAGGAGATTATAAAGTTTTTGAGTTCGCCCAGTATCTCTTGCAGGTAGTCCACGCACAGGCGGCAGAGCGTCAGCGTGTCCGCTGCGGTGTCCTCGTATTCCTGTATCTGCCATTCCACTTTTTGAAGCAGTCCGGCGAAGTATGTTTCCAACGGTATCTTATGTTCCATAACCTTGTGCTTATCTTTTATGAAGCACAAAGTTACGGGCATAAAAAATCTGTTTTATTCTTGATTTTTCACATTACGTTCTTGTAACTGTGCATTTTCTTGTTTCCTGCGCTTTTCTGCGTATCTCGCCCGGTGTGTCCAGCAAGTAAGCCTTGCAGAAGTCGTTCAGGTTCGATGTCGATGCGAACCCCGTGGTGAACGCCACTTCCGTAAGCGTGAGGTTGGTGTTCTTCAGGTAGTGTTCCACGTCCTTTGCACGCTCCTTTATCACCCATTCCTTAGCCGTGTACCCGGTCATTTTCTTTACCTTCCGTCGGAACGAGCCGTATTCCATGCCGCATTTGTCCGCCAGTTGCTCGGCATCATAGACCATGTAGCCTTTCAGACGCACCATTTCGGTGAATGTCTGCCTGCCCAGCTCCGGCAGCATCCGTTCGGCGTGGCGCAGTTCCTTTTCCGTCACCAGCAGGCGGTTGTCCCTTACCGGGTTTCTCCGTAGCAGGTGGAAAGCGTGGCATACCGTGTTGTACACGTTGCAGAGGTACTGCCGTCCCGGTCGCATCCAGTGGAGCGCATCGCAGTAGGCGGTCAGTTCGGGTATCTCGTCCCGCTTGCGGTGCTGTTCCGCCAGTTCGTCCAGTATGGCGTAATGGGTGGTGGACATACCCAGCAGGATAATGATTGCCTTGTAGTCCTTGTATGCCGCCAGTGTCGGCGTTTCCGGCAGGCTTTTGAGCGTGTCGCACACGTGGGCGCACAGCCGCACGTCCTTGCTGAACGGTTCAAGTTCCAAGTAGTTGTCCATTTTCCGGCTGTTGTGCAGCAGCCATGTTACCTTTTCGTCCAGTTCCTTGCAGGACGCTTCCAACTCCGCTTCGGGAGCGGGAAGCAATAATGATGTAATCCGTTGTTCCATATCTGAATAAATTGATTTGTTTTCTGTACGTTACCCGGTAGCCCATAGCCAAAACTTTTGGATTAGCCGCCAAACCACGTGATAAAGGAACATGGCGGCAAGCATAAGAAAACCTGCCCGCAGGAAATATTCTTCAATGCGCTGCCAAACGCTCGTTTTTCGTTCGGGCATCAGTATGTCCGCCACTTCCTCAAAGGTCTTGCAGGCGAAAATCGCTTGCCGGAACTCGTCTGCGCTGTTCCAGCATTCTTCCTTGAACCACCGTGTCTTGGGGTATCGTTCCGCTACCAGTTCTTGCAGTTTTCGTAGTGGGAACGGTTCGGGGTTGTCCCCGTACTCGTATTCAATGGAAATCACACGTCCCTGCATCCTGATACAATATCCGAATATCCCTTGCCACTTCACTTTGTGCGCCCCCTTTTCAACATATTTCGTCCCGGTTGCATCCACTACAATGTAGTTCTTCCGCTTCTTCAACAACTCGGTATTGGTCGTTGTGTACAGTTCTTCCTTGCGAAACACGTATATCATGTTGCCTTTGGGGGCAAAGCTGAATATCGGGTATTTAAGTCGGGCTTTCATTGTAAATAGTCTATTGTTTTATAAAAGCAAAATAAAACAGGGTAACACCTACCACAACCCCGAAAAAGATACAACCTGTAATAATGAAAGCCCAATCGGGGTAATGGAAATCAAGTTCTTCATAAGGAATGGCAGTTTTCTTTATACATCTGTTCCATACCCATATCAGAACTTTTCCAAATCTATTTACTGTGATAAGGTTACTCATATTGATTAATGGTTTAGCAGGGAACGGCTTGTCCGTTATCCTGCTTCGTTAACATCATATTTTATTCTCATTCCAGTGTACCATATCAATACACCATAATAACAAGGTCTTTTTGCGCTTCAACGGCTTCATCGAAAATGAAATTCAAGTCGTCCATTTCCTGCTCGTAATCATAATCTCCGATACCGTTACCCTCTTGTAGTGAGGTGTATTCCGTCCGCTTGCTCTCCAAATCTGAAACGGGTATGCTGATGATATAGGGAAAATCACTGCTCAATGGAATAGGGATGAATGTACTTTGGCTATCCAATTGCCAAAGGTTTTCCGCACAGTAGATTTGCGTTCCATAATGGTTGCAAATCTTTTCATATACATACCCGTACATGAAAGCAATTTCGGGATAACGGATTTCTCCGTTCACTATATCTGCCAACGCTGCATAAGCATCTTTATCCGTGTTCAGGCTATCGCTGAAATAATCGTTCAGAGTGTCAAGTTCCTGCTTCAACGCAACCTTTAATTGGTTTATAAGCTGATTATCACAAGTTCCATAAACAGACTTTACCTTATCGGCTTCTGTCAAATATGCACAAACAGAGTAACTCATACCTTTTCTTCATTTAATATTGTCATTCCAGTGTACCATGTCGTATGGATAGTAGGGCAACCCTTTCAGGCTGCTATCATCCAGCCCCAAGACCTTGACCAATGCACCGCTTTCAAAACACCAATAACCGTCATGGTTGATACCATATTTATGGTCGTCATGCCAAGATAAATCAGAATGTCCTCGATACCATTCTTTTTTTCCAATCGTTTCACCGCTTCTGCTTTGTCTTGTTCAGCCAACTCTGTAACAGTGATAGCAATTCGATAGGGTGACGGATATAATACTTGGTTTGTTGTCCTTTCCCAATCAGGAAATCTGTATCTAATCAATGTATCATAAATATAGTCTTTAGCTTCTCTGTCTTTTATCAGTTGCACCAGACCATGTATAAGGTCGTCTTCGTAATCCAACATAATGCCTATTGACAGAAGCCACAACATTTCAATATAAAATCCGTTGTCCGTCCAAAATCTCGGCATTGTTTTGAGGGCTTTCACATAATTGTTTTTCAGCTTATCAATATCCTGTCCCATAGAATACTGTACTAATAAATAACGAAGCCTATAATTGAACAAAGAATCGTAACCTATATGTTTTCCTGAAAGATGCATTTGTTCATAATAACTAATATCTTCATCATACATTTTCAGTTGCTTCAAATACTGTTCTTCTGTAAAAAGTTTATCTCTTGTTTCCATTATGGTACACTGCTTTTTGATGTTAATGGTTTGACAAGGAGCTGCGTTTAGCAGCTAACTTGGCTTGTTATCAGTGATTTATTTTGTGATACCTGCACATGTAAATTTTAATCCTGTGATTGAATTTTGCTTCACAAAATCTACAAATTCATCTGTGCAATAATAATTGTTATTAAACAGACTATCCCGAAATATGATATATGAACCGATATTTCCTTTATTGAAAATACCATTATTATCCCTCATCATCTTCAAGATTTCTTCATTGCTCTTGGACTCTATATTTAAGGCATCGACTGTATTCAATACATTTATAAAATAATAACCTGAAGCGTTCCCGTCCACATTGACAGGTAAAACTTCTATTTGCCCTTTCAGCTTTTCAGAGAGTAATAAGGAAGTTCTTTTATTTACTATCAGACAACCGGAAAAATAACAAGATGCATCAAACTCCTCACTTCGTTTGTCTTTCTTTTTCCTTTTATCTCTAAACAGTTCCAGACTAAGCCCTTTCCACTCATTAATAAGTGATTGACCATTATAATCCCAAACGCCTTTATTTGACTCATCATCTTCCTTGAATACAAAGAACTTGTAATTATCAAAGTCTTGTCCAATTTCATATATATTCATAATGTTACACTATTTAATTACTGATAATGGTTTGGTGAGGAACAGCGTTCAGCTGTTATCTCGACTTTGTTATCAGTGATTTATTCAGCAATACCTGCACACGTAAATTTTAATCCAGTGATTGAATTTTGCTTCACGAAATCTACAAATTCATCTGTACAATAATAACTGCTATAAAATAGGCTATCCCGAAATATGATATATGAACCTATATTTTCTTTATTAAAATCACAGTTATTATCTCTTAGCATCTTTAAGATTTCTTCATTGCTCTTAGAGTCTGTATTTATGGCTTTTACCGTATTTAGAACATTTATAAAATAATAGTCTGAAGTGTTACCGCCAACATTGACAGGTAAAGCTTCTATTTGTCCTTTCAGCTTTTCAGCGAGCAATAAAGAAGTTCTTTCGTTTACTATCAGGCAACCGGAAAAATAACAAGATGCATCAAAGTCCTCACTTCGTTTGTCTTTCTTTTTCCTTTTATCTCTGAACAGTTCTAAACTAAACCCTTTCCACCGATTGATAAGAGTTTGACCTTTGAAATTTAAACGGTCTTTATGTAATTCATCATCTTCCTTGAATACAAAGAACTTGTA
>OFCN01000203.1_pt1 | contig 35388 bp, 17 predicted proteins | sample 1520801 | NCBI WGS metagenome assembly OFCN01 (sample SAMEA2699029, study PRJEB24076) | metagenome | biome: Human gut stool | place: Spain | collected 2012-03-20 | reverse complement strand
AGAATTCGATTTCGTCGTCCCACCTCCGCACAGTTGAGTAGGGCTGTAAAAGCTGGTGAAATCAGCGTAGTAGAGCCCACTCAACCACTGCGTCTTACTCGACAATCCAAAAATAATTGAGAGGCTAGGACTTTTGTCCCAGCTTCTTTTCTTTTCCTTAAATCATCTATAAAACCGCAAAAAAATTGGAACTAGTTTCAGCTGAAATCGCTTGCAATTACTCAGGTAGGTGAGTATAATATAGTTAGAAAGATAAAGAAGGGATTGATACCAATGCCTTATCGAGTTAAAATTTAGGTTACTTCGTTTTAGGCCTGTTTTGCTGATATCTGTTCATGCTCTTATCGTAAAAGAGCAGTCATGTCGTGTGTGTCGGATCGGTTGGACGGTCGGGCAAACCTGCTTAGTTTGTCCGGAGACATAAGAAAACGTGGAAATAGTAGGTAGAAGCTTTTTGTAAAGGTTTTCAAACTTCGATGCGTCCAGTCGAAAACTAATCATTTGGATTTAGGATAGCAAAGAAAACCTCTGGTATTTTACACAAATACTATTAAATGAAATCAACATCATAAACATTGTTTTGTTAGCCAAAAGGTTAATTGCACCAAGTCAGTGAAGCAGACCAGGCCTCTAGTCCCGTAAGACTGGAGGCCATTTTTATAAAATACTCAGGAGGAGGTGAGAGTATGGGATTGTCGTATGCGCAAGAATATAGTTGTCGGGACCATTTTCGGCAAAGAGCTTTTGAGCGCTTTGGCGTAGATGATCAGCACTTGAATAAGTGGATCAACCAACACCTCTCCTCCCTCTCTCCTTATGATAGTAATGTGGTTCAACCCGCCAACACAGAAGCCTATGTAGCCAGTGATGGCGTCATCTTTGTTTGCAATATCAAAAGTCGGGAGTTCATCACTTGCTTTAAGGCGGTTAATTACCAAGAATCTAAGGAAGAAGAGGAAGCCTATACGGACATTCACGAAAACAATGTCGCTTCCTTCAAAAAAGATGTGAACCACCTAGTCAATCGCTACCGACTCAAGGAAGCCAAAGAGCTGTTTGAAAACATTGGGGAGGACTTGGATGATTTTTATCGCCTGTCCCAAGCGGTAAAGAACGGCCAATTGAGCGAGCGAAATAGTAAGCGCCTAGAGGAATTATTAGGCAAGTTTCATGTGATCAAGGCAGCCATGCGGATCATTGAAAATAAACGGGGAGATTACCATCTTTAGGGTCTTTTCCCCCTAAAAATAGGCGCCTAGAAGCCCTCTCATCTGAAATAGATGAGAGGACTTTTTTGCTGTGGAAAGCTTTTTGAAAAAAAGAGAAAAAAATTGTATAATAGAGTGGATATGCAAGTATTTGCAAAGCTGTAATTCGACTTGGGCGACCAAGGACCGTAAGTATTAAAATAATCACACTAAAGGAGACAACAGTGAGTAGTATTAAATTAGTCACTCTTGGCGGTGTTCGAGAAAATGGGAAAAATCTCTACGTTGCCGAAGTGAACGATTCAATTTTTGTCTTGGATGCAGGTTTGAAGTATCCAGAAAATGAGCAACTTGGGGTGGATGTCGTTATCCCCAACATGGATTATCTATTTGAAAACAAGGACCGCATTGCGGGTGTTTTCTTGACCCACGGTCATGCGGATGCCATTGGGGCCTTGCCTTATCTTTTGGCGGAAGCGAAAGTCCCTGTATTCGGGACAGAGTTGACCATTGAGTTAGCTAAACTCTTTGTAAAAAGCAATGACAGTGTGAAGAAATTCAACGACTTCCATGTTATTGATCAAAATTCTGAGATTGATTTTGGTGATGCCGTCGTGTCTTTCTTTCAAACAACCCACTCCATCCCTGAAAGTATCGGGATTGTGATTGGCACTCCTGAGGGCAATATCGTCTATACAGGAGACTTTAAATTTGACCAAACTGCCAGCGAGTCCTACGCGACAGACTTTGCTCGCCTAGCTGAGATTGGACGTGAAGGCGTACTTGCTCTCTTGAGTGACTCGGCCAATGCGGATAGTAACATTCAAGTTGCCAGTGAGCAAGAAGTAGGCGATGCCATCTTAGATACGATCGCAGACTGGGATGGTCGTGTCATCGTAGCAGCGGTAGCCAGCAACCTTTCTCGGATCCAGCAGGTCTTTGATGCTGCGGCTGAGACTGGCCGTCGAGTTGTCTTGACAGGGTTTGATGTGGAAAACATCGTCCGGACAGCTATTCGCTTGAACAAATTGTCTCTTGCCAACGAAAAACTCTTGATCAAGCCAAAAGAAATGAGCCGTTTCGAGGATCATGAATTGATTATTTTGGAAACAGGCCGGATGGGTGAGCCGATCAACGGTTTGCGCAAGATGTCTATTGGCCGTCACCGTTATGTGGAAATCAAAGATGGGGACTTGGTCTACGTCGTCACAACACCATCTATTGCTAAAGAAGCTGTGGTGGCTCGTGTGGAAAACATGATCTACCAAGCAGGTGGCATTGTCAAATTGATCACGTCAAGCTTGCGCGTGTCTGGTCACGGAAACGCACGGGACTTGCAGTTGATGATCAACCTTCTTCGTCCTAAATATCTCTTCCCGATCCAAGGGGAATACCGCGAATTGGATGCCCATGCGCGGGTAGCGATGGAAGTTGGTATCTTGCCTGAAAATATCTTTATTCCAAAACGCGGGACTGTGATGGAGTACGAAAAGGGGGACTTCGTCCCTGCTGGTAGCGTCTCAGCTGGAGATGTCATGATCGATGGAAATGCCATTGGTGATGTGGGCAATATCGTCCTTCGTGACCGTAAGGTCTTGTCAGAAGACGGGATCTTTATCGTGGCGCTCACGGTGAATCGCAAAGAGAAGAAAATTATTTCCAAAGCGCGCGTGCACACCCGTGGTTTTGTCTATGTCAAGAAGAGTCGGGATATTCTTCGTGAAAGTTGCGAATTGGTCAACCAAAGCGTTGAAGACTATTTGGCACAAGACAGCTTTGACTGGGGTGAGTTAAAAGGTTTGGTACGCGACAACTTGTCTAAGTTCTTATTTGAACAAACCAAACGCCGTCCAGCCATCCTACCAGTCGTGATGGAAGTAAAATAATAGAAAAAATGGAAACGCTTGGCAGCCAGAGGCTTGCCGAGTGTTTTTAACAGTAGAAAGAGGAAATCAAATGGCAGTTATGCAGATTGAGTATTATTCAGAAGCCTTGAAGATGGAGTGGGGTGTGTCTGTTCTTTATCCAGATGCGTCGCGCGTGGAAGATCCAGCGGATACGGATATCCCAGTCCTTTATCTCTTACACGGGATGAATGGCAACCACCATTCCTGGTTGAAGCGGACTAATGTGGAACGCATTTTGCGCAATACCAATCTGATCGTGGTCCTCCCCAATACCAATAATGGCTTTTACACAGATACCCAGTATGGCTACAACTACTACACGGCCATTGCAGAGGAATTGCCAGAGACTCTTTCTCGCTTCTTCCCTAATATGACCAAGAAACGGGAGAAGACCTTTATTGCTGGCCTATCCATGGGCGGCTATGGATCGATGCTCTTGGCTCTCAAGACAAATCGTTTCTCCCATGCGGCTAGTTTTTCCGGTGCTCTGAGTTTCCACGATCGGGACTTTGAAAACAATGACTTGGAACAACCAGCTTTTTGGAAGGGGATCTTTGGAGAGATTGAGGATTGGACGACCAGTCCCTATTCGCTAGAGACTGCTGCCAAGAAGTTTTCAGATAAGAAGACCAAACTCTGGATCTGGTGTGGGGAGCAGGATTTCCTTTATGAGGCCAATAATTTTGAAGTCAAGGAACTAGAAAAGTTAGGTTTGGATGTCACCTATACCCACAGCCCGGGCAAGCATGAATGGTTCTACTGGGAACGTGAGTTGGAGCACTTTTTACAAACCCTACCAATCGACTTTGAATTAGAAGAACGTTTAAAATAAGATACAAAGGGCGTAGCGGATACAGTCAAAATAGGGAATTCGACGCAGAATCCGAGAGATTCTAGGAGGATTCATCTTTTTGACACAATCCGCAGCCCGTGTTCGTTTAATAAGATACAAATAGATTAGATATCAGTCAGAGCATTTGTTCTGGCTTTTTTCCTATACATAGGAAGAAAGGCTAGAAAGGTCACTTATTCATTTCAGTCCTGCTTTCTTTGTGGTATAATAGGAACGATTGAAAAATGAGCTAGAAATAGCGAACAAGATAAGAGGAGAGAAATATGGCAAAAGATATTCGTGTGCGTTATGCACCAAGTCCAACCGGACTACTACACATCGGAAATGCTCGTACAGCATTGTTTAACTACTTGTATGCGCGCCACCATGGTGGAACCTTTATCATCCGTATCGAGGATACTGACCGCAAACGTCACGTCGAAGACGGCGAACGTTCACAGCTTGAAAACCTTCGTTGGTTGGGCATGGACTGGGATGAAAGTCCTGAGACGCATGAAAACTATCGCCAGTCTGAACGCTTGGAACTCTATCAAAAATACATTGACCAACTCTTGGCGGAAGGAAAAGCTTACAAATCTTACGTCACTGAAGAAGAGTTGGCAGCTGAACGTGAACGCCAAGAAGCAGCAGGTGAAACACCTCGCTATATCAATGAATACCTTGGCATGAGCGAAGAAGAAAAAGCAGCTTATATCGCAGAACGTGAAGCAGCAGGTGTGATTCCAACGGTTCGTTTGGCAGTCAATGAGTCAGGTATCTACAAATGGCATGACATGGTCAAAGGCGATATCGAGTTTGAAGGTGGCAATATCGGTGGTGACTGGGTCATCCAAAAGAAAGATGGCTATCCAACTTATAACTTTGCCGTTGTGATCGATGACCACGATATGCAAATCTCTCACGTTATCCGTGGAGATGACCACATCGCCAACACTCCAAAACAACTCATGGTTTATGAGGCTCTTGGATGGGAAGCTCCAGAGTTCGGTCACATGACCTTGATCATCAACTCTGAAACTGGTAAGAAGTTGTCTAAACGGGACACCAACACTCTTCAATTTATCGAAGATTACCGGAAGAAAGGTTACCTTCCAGAAGCAGTCTTTAACTTTATCGCTCTTCTTGGTTGGAACCCTGGTGGGGAAGACGAAATCTTCTCTCGCGAAGAACTCATCAAGCTCTTTGATGAAAATCGCCTCAGCAAGTCTCCAGCAGCTTTCGACCAAAAGAAAATGGACTGGATGAGCAATGAGTATATCAAGAATGCGGATCTTGAGACTATCTTTGAAATGGCCAAACCATTCCTTGAAGAAGCAGGACGTTTGACAGACAAGGCTGAGAAATTGGTGGAACTTTACAAACCACAAATGAAGTCAGTGGATGAAATCGTTCCATTGACAGACCTCTTCTTCTCAGACTTCCCAGATTTGACAGAAGCTGAGAAAGAAGTCATGGCTGGTGAAACCGTTCCGACTGTCCTTGAAGCTTTCAAGGCAAAACTTGAAGCCATGTCAGACGATGAGTTTGTGGCTGAAAATATCTTCCCACAAATCAAAGCGGTTCAAAAAGAAACTGGTATCAAAGGAAAGAATCTCTTTATGCCAATCCGTATTGCCGTTTCAGGTGAGATGCATGGTCCTGAATTGCCAGATACCATCTACTTGCTTGGACGCGAGAAATCCATCCAACACATTGAAAGTATGTTGGAAAAAATCAGATAATTATCAGAAAATCCCCTATTAAATGGGGCTTTTTGTTTTACTTCTAAAGTCAAAGTATTATAGGATTTTTTCAAAAAATTGCCCCGACTTGACAAATCGATCCTACTGAAAACGATTTTATCACTATCTAAAACAAAAATTATAAAAAAATAGCAATAATTAAGAATAATTACTTTCAAAAATCGACAGATTAGTCTATAATGTTAGGGAAATAAAAAATGTAATAAGGAGACAGAAATGTTTTTTAAGCGTTCGAACGGTGAATTCCGTGAAACGGATCGTGTGACTCGTTTTAAATTGATCAAGTCGGGTAAGAACTGGTTGCGTGCAGCAACTTCTAACTTTGGTCTTTTGAAAGTCATCCGCGGTCAGGTCGAAGAAACTGTAGTAGCTGAAGTTCGTGAAGATGAAGTATCAGCAACAGAAATGACAAGCCGAGGCTTGCTCAAAGGGATCGTGGCAGCAGGGGCTGTTCTTGGTGCAGCTACAGTAGCGAATACTGCTAAAGCTGATGATAATGGTTCAGACGTTGCAACAGCATCTGAGCTTTCAAGCCAAGCTCTTGTAGAACGAGGAAGTACTGTACTTGGTACAACTTCAACAACTGAATCTCAATCTGAATCAACTACAGAATCAACAACTGAGTCAACTACAGAATCAGCTAGCGCTTCTGCATCAGCAAGTGCTTCAACATCTACAAGCGTATCTGTATCTCACTCAGCTTCATTAAGCGAACAAGGTTCAGCAGAACTTTCAGCAGCTCTTAGCGAATCAACTGTAGCAGCTGGATCTGAAGCAACTTCAGAAGCATCGACAACTGTTGCTAAAGCTGATGATAAAGTTGTTTTGGAACAAAACACTTCAGAAGCAGAATTGTTGAACAAGATCGCAAGCGACTACTCAGCAACTGTTTCAACACCAGAAAAGAAAGCAGCAATTGAAGCTGCCATCGCTAAAGTTCAAACAGAATTGACAGCAAGCAACAGCTTGATCAACGCTAATGCTTCAGCTCAATCATACGTAGACCAACGCGAACGTTTGAGCAAGTCAGTAGATGACATGATGGCAACCTTGACTGCAGCAGGATTTACTGGAAACACAACTGTAAACGGTGCTCCAGCAATTTCAGCTCAGTTGGCACCAATCTCAACAAGCACTACTGGTAGTGTAGATACTAACCCAGTTATTACAGATGCGAACGGTGCAACGATTGAAGATGCAGGTTTCAATAAATCTGGTTATGCTTTGGATCCAAACGCTGATCGCTATACATTTGGTGTATGGCAATTCCTTAAAACAAACCATACTACTGGTGCGAAAACAAACTTTGATTATTATGCTACTCTTTCAGTAGACCGTTCTGCCATCACTGGTAGCCTTTCAGCTAACCCAGATGTTTACTTGCGTATTGTGAAGAAATCTGATGGTACAGAAGCTTACACTCGTACTATTCATGCTGGTGAAAGCAATATCTCTCTTCCAAGCTACATCACAAACAATAACTCTGATGTAACCAATACTTTGACTTACACAGGTGCTAATGGAACTGATCCAGGTAACGTAACCTTCTCATTGGTAAATGCTAACCTTGAGTACGAAACACTTCAAATCCGTGATACCAACTACCCAGGTAACGAAAACGAAGACAAGCCAAACGTTCAAACTTCTGTTCCTTATGCTACAGTTGATCAAACAACTCACTATAAAGTCGTTGACAGCAGCAAGTACAAAGAAGGTCAAACATACACACCAACTGGAAGTGAAACAGATCTTGCAAGCTACACACAAATAGGTCTTGCAGGTCAACAATTTACAGCTTCAGGAAACCGTAATATTGAGGGGTACAAACAAGTTCCAGCAACAACAGATACAACTCAAAAAACATCTGGTATCCTTGGTAAGGGTGTCGTTGGTCAAAAACTTGTCGAACTTCAAGGTGGAGCAAACCACTACTACGTGAAACGTATTTCCGAAGTTGTTGATACGGAAGGTTCAACTGTTACAAAATTCTATGCTCTTGACCCATCACAAGTAAGTAACTTCAGCGCAAGTGATGTTGGTACAGAAGATGTATCTAAATACACACTTATTTACACATCATCTGTAAATAAAGCTGGTGATACTTGGAAAGCTACTGAATCAAAAACGACTACTGTAAATAGCAAAAACGGTGATTACCATATTGATGTTGTCGAAACTGCAGGTAGCAATTCCCTAGTAATTACTGGTTGGCAGTCTAATACGGAGAAAGTTTATCTTACGCACGAAGAAACCAAAGTGACTGAAGGATACGCAAAACCATTTACAGGTGCACCAGATGTATCATTAACACCAGCTGGTCAAGGAAATAACAAATGGAACTTGATTGCTGGACGGAATGCTGACATTGTTGCGAAGGACAAAGTAACAGATTCCACTGGTAAAGTTACTTACAAAGAATTGAAAGGTTTCACTTCATTCTCAAATAACTACTCAGTTCCATCTGCAGTTAAACCTTCAACTGATGTGAACTATTACTTTGTTAAGTCAGACGAAAAAGGAAGTGTTTACGTTCACTATAAAGATACTGAAGGAACAACTATTAAAGCTTCAGTAACAGATGAAGATAAACAACCTATCAACAAAGCATATGACACAGTAGTAGATAACCGTCCAGCTACAATTGAGTACAACGGTAAAACTTATGAGTTGGTACCAGCAGGTACATATACTGTTGGTCAAGTCGACTCAGATGGTCACCTTACAACTTCAGATGATGTTAAAGGTTCAGTTGCTAAAGAAGATAAGAATGTAACCTATATCTATAAAGTGAAAGAAACACCAAAAGAAGGTGAAGTTGTTATCACTTATGTAGATACGAAAGGGAACGAAATCCAAAAATCTCGTCAAGATACACCTAAATCACCATATGATACACCATATGATACAACTGAAAAAGGTGAAAAACCAAATATCATCAAGACCACTGATGGTAAGACATATAAAATTGTTCCTAAAGGTGATTACCCAGTAGGAGGTGTTGATGAAAATGGTCATTTGAAATCTTCAGATCCTATTACTGGTAAAGTTGACAAACCAAAATCTACCATTACTTACGTTTATGAGGAAGTTGGAAGTGTCTTCGTTCATTATAAAGATATTAACGGAAATACGATCATGGGATCTGTTATTGATGAGCAAGATCAACCACTTGAGAAGGATTATGATACTGTAGTAGATAATCGCCCTAAAGAAATTAAATTTGAAGGTAAAACTTACGAACTTGTAGAAGCTGGTAATTACCCAGTAGGTCAAGTTGATAGCCAAGGTCACTGGACAGGTGATGATGATACGACTGGTAAAGTGGCTTCAGGTGAGAAGAATGTTACTTATATCTATAAGTTGAAAGACGAATCTCAATCAGATTCAGGTTCAAATTCAGCATCAGAATCAGCTTCACAATCGTTATCAGAAGTTGTATCTAACTCACAGTCTGTATCAGAACAAGCTTCTACATCATTGTCTGAATCAGCTTCCACATCATTGAGCCAATCAGCTGTTGAATCAGCAAGTGTGTCTGCGAGTCAATCATCGTCATTGAGTACGTCAGCGCAAGAATCAGCTTCTGTATCAGCAAGCCAATCAGCGTCATTGAGCACATCAGCTTCAGCATCAGCATCAACTTCAGCAAGTCAATCAGCATCATTGAGCACATCGGCTTCAGCATCAGCATCTACTTCAGCAAGCCAATCAGCATCATTGAGCACATCAGCGTCTGAGTCAGCATCAGTATCAGCAAGTCAATCAGCATCATTGAGCGCATCGGCGTCTGAGTCAGCATCAGTATCAGCTAGTCAATCAGCATCATTGAGCACATCGGCTTCAGCATCAGCATCAGTATCAGCAAGCCAATCGGCATCATTGAGCACATCAGCTTCTGCATCAGAATCAGCTTCGCAATCTGTTTCAGAATCACAATCAGCTTCAACAAGCCAATCAGTTTCTGAATCAACATCAGCGTCTGAGTCTGCATCAGAATCAGCTTCAACATCAACGTCTGAATCTGTCTCAGCATCTGAGTCAGCGTCAGCATCATTGAGCGCATCAGCATCTGAGTCAGCATCAGTATCAGCGAGCCAATCAGCATCATTGAGCACATCGGCTTCAGCATCAGCTTCTGTATCAGCGAGCCAATCAGCATCATTGAGCACATCAGCATCTGAATCAGCAAGCGTATCTGCAAGTCAATCAGCATCATTGAGCACATCAGCTTCAACATCACTTTCTACATCTGTATCACAATCAGCATCTAACTCTTCATCAAATTCTGAAAGTGAAAAACCTCAAGGTGAAGTTATTATTACTTATATCCGTGAAAATGATGGTAAGGAAATTAAAGTCCAACGTCAAGATACTCCTAAGTCAGACTACAACACGCCTTATGACACTACTGAGAACGATGAACAACCTAAGTACATTGAGTTTGAAGGTAAGAAATACGAACGTGTACCGGCTGGTGATTATCCGGTAGGTAAAGTTGATAGTGAAGGACATCTTGAAACTTCTGATCCAATCAAAGGTAAAGTAGAAAAACCAGTTTCTAAGATTACTTATGTTTATAAAGAGGTTAAAGAAGATCCAACGAAACCTAAAGAAGGTGACGTAATCATCACTTACGTAGACGAAAATGGTAAAGAAATTCAAAAACCTCGTCAAGACACACCAAACTCACCATATGATACACCATATAACACAACTGAGGAAGGTGAAAAACCTAATACTATCAAGACTCCAGACGGTAAGACATACAAGATCGTACCGAAAGGTGACTACCCAGTAGGTAAAGTTGATGGCGATGGACACTTGGAATCATCTGATCCAATTAAAGGTAAAGTTGATAAACCACGTTCAATCATCACTTACGTTTACAAAGAAGTGAAGGGTGACGTTTACGTTCACTATAAAGACACTGAAGGTAACACGATCAAGGCATCTGTCACTGACGAAAAAGATCAACCAGTTGATAAAGACTACGATACAGTAGTAGACAACCGTCCAAATGAAATCCAATACAATGGTAAGACATATGAATTGGTACCAGCCGGTAACTACACTGTAGGTAAAGTTGATGGACAAGGTCACCTTGAGTCATCAGATGCTACAACTGGTAAAGTGATCGAAGGACGTAAAGACGTTACTTATATCTACAAACTTAAAGAACAACCAACTCAACCTAAGGGTAATGTATACGTTCACTATGTAGATGAAAATGGTAACACAATCAAGACTTCAGTGGTGGATGAAAAAGACCAACCAGTAGGTAAAGACTACGATACAGTTGTGGATAACCGTCCTAAGACAATCACAACTGCAGATGGTAAAGTCTATGAATTGGTACCACAAGGTAACTACCCAGTAGGTAACGTTGACGGTGAAGGTCACTTGACAACAACTGACCCAACAACTGGTAAAGTTATCGAAGGTGATAAGAACGTTACTTATGTTTACAAACTTGTGAAGACTCCAAACGTTCCAACACCAAACACTCCAGTGCCACCAACTCCAACACCAAACACTCCAGTGCCACCAACTCCAACACCAAATACTCCGGTAGATCCAACACCTAATAAACCAATGGATCCAACACCAAACACACCGGTAGATCCAACACCTAATACACCAGTGAACCCAGTTCCTGAGCAACCAGCTAAACCAGCTCCAGCTCTTGAACAACTTCCAAATACTGGTGAAACAGGATCTGTAGCTTCAGCTCTTCTTGGAGCAGTTGCAGGGGTTGCAGGGGTTGCAGCACTTGGAAGCCGCAAAAAAGAAGATGAAAAATAATCTTCTACCCTAATTTGATTCGGTCATTTCAGGTATGTGGGAAATGAAAAAGGATCCAAAAAGAGAACCTCCGGGTTCTCTTTTTGTGTGCTGTTTTTTATGTTAAAAACTAGTCTTAATTAGTTACTTTTGCGGAAAATTAGTGTATAATAACTCGAAATCTTATTTTTAAGGAGCGGACATGTTTTTCAAACGTTCGAAGGGTGATTTTCGCGAAACGGAGCGAATCACGCGTTATAAATTAATCAAATCAGGAAAGAATTGGGTACGGGCATCTGTCTCGCGGTTAGGCCTATTTCGTGTCATGCGAGGTGGTGTAGATGAAAATATCGTGGTTCAATATGAAGCATCATCACACTCTATGCCTGCAGATCTGGTCAAAGGGATGGTTGTGCTAGGGGCGCTGGCTGGGGCGACAACGGTTGCCAATCCAGTATTTGCTGAGGAAAATGAAATGAATGCGACTGTTGGGTCTGAAATCAGCCCATCGACCGGTGTGGTTGGACAAGATAGCTTTGTCTTGGGAACGACGTCTACCACAGACTCTGTGTCAGCGAATCACTCCATGAGTGAATCCATCTCATTTTCAGAGTCAGCTAGTGAAAGCGTCTCTCTATCTCAATCGGTATCTTTGAGTGAATCTCATGTTATCAGTGCTTCAGCGAGTCCGTCCACTTCAGAAATTGCTAGTAGCACTTTCTCAGAGAATGATACTATTCATGTAGCTACTTCTGAAACGAGTGAGAAAGTAGCAGAGGCTCAAAACAATCGCTCGGAAGACCAGGTGAAGCGTCTGCAAGTTTTGGCTTTGGATTTATACACCTATCGTGCGCAGGCTTTGGAAATCCCTGGGACGGAATCTGCTATTGAAAGTGGAGATCTGGCTTTAGAAGCTATTCGTACTGGTTTGTCCAATCCCGCAATTCAAATCGATGCTGTAGAAAGTCAAGCAAAGAGTGCTCGCAATCGCTTGGCCAATGCGGTGCTTCGTGCGACATCTGGCCAACGGGATCCACGTAACGGGAATCGTATAGATGCTGATACCAGTCTCCGTGCACCCCAGTATAATTTAGGGCCAGCCAACAATGCCTTGATTTCTGTTTATAACTCTGATTACATTAATCAGGCTTATAATGTTGTGGAAACCATTCCTACACGAAATAGTATTAAGAGCATTGGCTACGCTTCTGGTAGTGATCGTGTGAATGGCATCAATGTGCCTCAGACGTCGGCCTTGAAAAATAGTGCAGTGGCCTTTAATATCATGGGAACTGTTGGGCAGACAGAGGTCGTAACGCCTGGGAAAATTTATAATGTTTCTTTTGTAGTGACCAATACGGCTAGGCAGTCAGTGACACGAACGCTACGCATTCAGGTTTTGCCGCAAAATGATGGCATTCGTAATCCGATTACGGCTGTGACGACAGCGACTTTTGTCAATGATACTACTAACTTGGCCCAGGCTGAAAAAGAGAAGATTTGGGAAGCGTTTAAGACTGCTAACCCCAATATTGCCACTTCAAAAGACTTCAAGGAATACTCGGTATCAGAAGCAGGTGTGGTGACCATTACCTATAAAGATAACACTACAAATGATGTGACGGCTCCAGTGAAGCGACTTGCAGCACCAACGGTGGAGACACGCTTGCTGGAGAAAGCCTACACCCAAACGCCTGTAACAGTGACCGGTGCTGAGCCTGGATCGACCGTTGTCTTGTATAATAATGATGATGAAATCGGAACAGCGGTAGCGGATGCTTCTGGACAAGCGATCGTAACACCGAATGCTCCCTTGCAAACGGGTGGAGTAACAGCTAAGACTCGCATTCTGTATGGTGATCATGCAGTTTATTCCGATGCCAGTAATATGGTTGCTGTAACAGATGCCACACGTCCTGAAGTGACGGCTAAGTTGACCGTCAATGGTGTGGAACCGAAATCAACCCCTCTTGAAGGTGGTGGGAAGAATTATACTATTTACGCTGGTGATGATGCGGTTGTGACCTTTACAGCTACTGATGACAGTGGCAAGTTGAAAGAAATGAAAGTCGTTGCACGAGCGGATCTGAACGACAATGCTTTGAACGGGAATTTCTTTGGTAGTAGCCAGTATGGGACAGGTGATATTGCTCCTATCACGGGCGATATTACGGCTACCAGTGCGAACCCTGCAACCATCACAACGACTATTCATTTGAAGGATGATCTTTACCATACCTACCGAAATACATGGCAACGCAACGTCGCGGCTATTGACAATGCCTCCAATATGAACCGTCCAAATGGTTTGGGTGAGATTCGGATTACTCAAGGGCGTCTCGCTGATCGTACGCCAGGTGTGGCGCCGACAAGCACTATTCAGGTGACGAGTCTAACTGCATTGACAGATGCAGATAAGAGCAAGGTGATTGCAGCTGTATCGGCTGTTAATCCAGAGGTGGCCAACCGGATTAAATCCTATACGGTTAATAGCGATGGTACAGTCACCATTACTTATAAAGATAGTACGACCAATGTTGTAGCGGTAAAACTGTCAGATAGCGATCACAGTCAGTCTGTATCAAACAGTCAGAGTGCATCTGCGAAGACTTCGCAATCGATCAGTCAGTCTTTAAGTGCGAAGCAATCACAGAGCGTATCGACTCAGCAGAGCGTTTCATTGAGCCAGTCACTGAGCTCGGTTCGCTCACAAAGTTTGTCAGCTTCACTAAGCCAATCAGCATCGGCAAGCGCATCCGCTCAAGCAAATCTATCTCGCAGTCAATCGTTGAGCAAGGAGATTTCTCAATCTCAATCCGCTTCAACGAGTCAATCTGTATCGACAAGAAAATCTGAATCTGTGAAGGTTTCGGAGTCAGCTTCTGCAAGTGTCAGTGCCTTGCAGTCTGCTTCGGTATCAGCAAGTGTATCCAAAGTGGTTAGCCAGTCTATCTCAAGCTCGACATCCGCTTCAACGAGCGCCTCTGTTTCAGTGAGTCAGTCAGTTTCAGCATCGCTTTCACAGTCGGTATCAGCGTCACTAAGTCAATCGACTCGCGAGTCGGCTTCAAAATCAGTGAGTCAATCGCAGTCGGAGTCTGCATCAGTATCTTTGAGTGAGTCCGCTAGAAAATCAGCATCGTTGAGCACTTCCGTATTAGAGAGTCAATCAACCTCTACTTCGGTGTCGGTTTCAACGTCTGAGTCGGTGTCGACTTCCAAATCAGTATCGACTTCCGAGTCTGTTTCTGTATCTGAATCAGTATCAGCCTCTGAGTCAGTTTCAGCCTCAGAATCAGCATCAACCTCTGAATCAGTTTCAACGTCAGAATCAGTGTCAGCGTCCGAGTCAGCATCTACATCAGAATCAGTATCAACATCCGAATCGGTTTCTACATCTGAGTCAGTTTCAGCCTCAGAATCAGTGTCTGCTTCTGAATCGGCATCAACATCGGAGTCAGTCTCAGCGTCTGAATCTGTGTCAGTGTCCGAGTCAGCGTCAGAATCAATCTCAACCTCAGAGTCGGTTTCAACGTCAGAATCAGTATCAACGTCTGAGTCGGCATCGACGTCTGAGTCAGCGTCAACCTCAGAATCAGTCTCGACCTCTGAGTCAGTTTCAGTCTCTGAATCTGTATCTACGTCTGAGTCAATTTCAACCTCAGAGTTGGCATCTACCTCTGAGTCAGTTTCTGTATCTGAATCAGTCTCAACGTCTGAGTCAATCTCGACCTCTGAATCATTGTCAGCATCGTTGAGCACCTCAGTATCTGAAAGTCAGTCAGTCTCTGCTTCAGTGTCAGTTTCGACTTCAGAGTCGGTTTCAATGTCAGAATCAGCCTCTGCGTCCGAGTCAGCGTCAACTTCTGAATCAGCCTCTGCGTCCGAGTCAGCGTCAACTTCTGAATCAGCATCAACCTCTGAGTCAGCATCAGATTCCGAGTCAGTCTCAGCGTCGGAATCAGTGTCAACGTCAGAATCAGTGTCTACATCTGAGTCAGTCTCGACGTCTGAGTTGGTATCTACATCTGAGTCAGTGTCAACATCCGAATCAGCTTCTGCGTCTGAGTCAGTGTCAACTTCTGAATCAGCCTCTGCTTCTGAATCAGTCTCGACCTCTGAGTCAGTCTCGACGTCTGAGTCAGCGTTAACCTCAGAATCGGTGTCTACCTCAGAATCGGTGTCTAAGTCCGAGTCAGCATCAACCTCTGAATCAGTATCTACGTCTGAGTCGGTGTCAACATCCGAATCAGCCTCAACCTCTGAGTCAGTATCAGCATCCGAATCAGTTTCAATATCCGAGTCGGTTTCTGCATCCGAGTCTGTCTCAACATCCGAGTCAATTTCAGCCTCTGAGTCGGTTTCAACATCCAAATCAGTGTCGACCTCAGAATCGGCATCTGCATCTGCATCCGAATCAGTGTCAACATCCGAATCAGCGTCAGCCTCTGAGTCAGTTTCAGTCTCCGAATCGGCATCAACATCCGAATCAGCTTCTGTGTCTGAGTCAGTATCAACATCCGAATCAGCTTCTGCGTCTGAGTCAGTATCAACATCCGAATCTGCATCTGCTTCTGAATCACTCTCGACATCCGAATCAGTATCAACGTCTGAGTCAGTTTCAACGTCCGAGTCAGTATCAACATCCGAGTCGGTTTCTGTATCTGAATCAGTGTCTACGTCTGAATCGGAATCGACATCCGAATCAGTTTCTGCATCTAAGTCGGTTTCTGCATCCGAGTCTGTCTCAACCTCTGAATCAGTTTCAGCGTCTGAGTCAGTTTCAACATCAGAATCATTCTCAGTCTCTGAATCAGCCTCTGCGTCCGAGTCAGCGTCAACTTCTGAATCAGCGTCTGAGTCAGCGTCAGCCTCTGAGTCAGCATCAGTCTCTGAGTCGGCCTCTACGTCTGAGTCGGTTTCAGCCTCTGAGTCGGCCTCTACGTCTGAGTCGGTTTCAGCCTCTGAATCAGTATCAACATCCGAGTCAATTTCAGCCTCTGAGTTGGTTTCAACGTCCGAATCAGTCTCGACTTCTGAATCGGCATCAACTTCCGAATCAGTTTCAACGTCCGAATCAGTATCAGCGTCTGAGTCAGTTTCAACCTCTGAATCAGTATCGACATCTGAGTCAGTCTCAGTCTCTGAGTCAGTATCTACGTCCGAATCAGCGTCAGCCTCTGAATCTGAGTCGGTATCAGCATCAGAATCAGCCTCTGCTTCTGAATCAGTTTCAACATCAGAATCAGTCTCAGAGTCCGAATCAGTTTCAACGTCTGAATCGGTTTCTGTATCAGAATCAATCTCGACATCAGAATCATTGTCAGCATCGTTGAGCACTTCAGTATCAGAAAGTCAGTCAGTTTCTACTTCAGTTTCAGTCTCAACATCTGAGTCAGTTTCAGTCTCTGAATCATTGTCAGCCTCTGAGTCGGTTTCAACATCGGAATCAACTTCTGCGTCTGAGTCAGCCTCAACGTCTGAATCAGTGTCTACTTCTGAATCACTTTCAACGTCTGAATCAATCTCGACATCAGAATCATTGTCAGCATCGTTGAGCAATTCAGTATCAGAAAGCCAGTCAGTCTCTACTTCGGTTTCAGTTTCGATGTCAGTATCTGTATCTGAGTCAGCATCGACATCGGAGTCAGTTTCAACGTCCGAATCAGTGTCAGCGTCTGAGTCAGTTTCAGCATCTGAATCGGTATCTACTTCAGAATCAGTTTCAACGTCAGAATCAGTATCAGTGTCCGAATCAGCTTCAACCTCAGTAAGCCAATCAGTGTCAGCATCTGAATCAGCTTCAACCTCAGTAAGTCAATCGGTTTCTACATCCGAATCAGTATCAGCGTCTGATTCAGAATCAGCGTCCGAATCAGTATCGACATCTGAGTCAGTGTCAACGTCCGAATCAGTATCGACATCTGAGTCAGTGTCAACGTCCGAATCGGTTTCTGTATCTGAATCAGTGTCCACCTCAGAATCAGTTTCTGCATCCGAGTCAGCGTCTACTTCTGAATCGGCATCAACATCGGAGTCAGTCTCAGCGTCAGAATCATTGTCTGCATCTGAGTCAGCATCAACCTCTGAATCAGTCTCAGCGTCTGAGTCGGTTTCAGCCTCTGAATCTGTCTCTACTTCTGAATTAGCATCAGCCTCTGAGTCATTGTCAGCATCGTTGAGCAGTTCAGTATCAGAAAGCCAGTCAGTCTCTACTTCGGTTTCAGTTTCGACATCAGTATCTGCATCTGAGTCAGCATCATTGAGTACCTCTGCCCCTGAATCAACTTCAACATCAGTAAGTACTTCAGTTTCAGTGAGTCAATCACAATCAGGATCAACATCTGGTAGCGGTTCATACTCTAACTCAATGAGCCAATCAATTTCTCATTCAGAGTCATTGTCTGCATCCGAATCAGCAAGTGGATCACAAAAACACAGCCAGTCTGTGGTGCTTCCAAATACTGGCGAAACAGGATCTGTAACATCAGCTCTTCTTGGGGTAGTTACAGGGTTAGCTGGAATTGCTGGACTTACCCGACGTAAAAAGAAGGGGAACTGATCTAGTAGGAAATATCATTTTTTTCGAGTGAATCTCATAGGAGATTCACTTTTTTTCTAGTAGAATGAGGTGTTTTTAATGTGTTACAAAAAAATTTGAAAATTAAACGATAATATATAAGTTTTTTGTAGCAAATTACTTGAATCTACGTAGTATTGCTGTATAATGAATAATGACTACAATGTAAGGGGAATATCATGCAATTTAAGCGTTCAAAAGGAAACTTTCGTGAAACAGATCGTGTCGTACGCTTCAAATTAATTAAATCAGGAAAAAATTGGCTTCGAGCATCAACAGCTGCTCTAGGCCTCTTTCGCGTGGTGCGTGGGCAAGTGGAGGAGACCATCATTGCCAACGTGCAGCAAGATCAAATAGAAAGTCAAAAGCATAACCAAGCCTTCTTAAAAGGTTTGATTACGGTAGGGACTGTTTTTGGTGGTGCTGTGCTTGCTACGACTGCTAAGGCGGAGGATGCAACATCACTTGCACCAATGGTTTCTGAGACAAAAGAGGAAACCTTGGCAGAAGTGGATAGTGTGGTCTTAGGAAATACCTCTACCCAGTCTTCAGAATCCAGCTCTGTTTCAGGATCAACTAGTTTTTCTACATCTGAGAGTGCGTCTGCTTCGATCAGTGAATCCACCTCTTTGTCCTTGAGCGAAGTTGGATCAACTGCATTATCAACGGCACTTAGCGAGTCTGCTCAAGCTCTAGAGTCAGAAGCAGGTATTGAGGAGCCGACTAGTTTAGAAGAAGCTACTGTTTTAGAACAAAATACCTCTGAAGCTGAATTGCTCCAAGAAATTGCAGGGAATTACGCATCTAAAATGACGGACACCGATCGCCGAGCAGTGGTCGAAGCGGTCATTAACAAAGTGCAGGCTGAAGTGGCTGCAAGCAATAACTTGATCCACACCAATGCCAGTGCGCAAGCTTATGCTGACCAGCGCGATCGTTTGGAGAAAGCTGTCGATGAGATGATGACGACCTTGACAGCTGCAGGTTTTGTGGGAAATACGAATATAGATGGGAAACCTGCGATCTCTGCTCAGTTGGCTCCTCTAGCTGAGGAAACATACTTGGCTGATGATGTATTGGATATGACCCCGAACCCAGAAGATCCCAATGGTGCGAGTGTAGAAGATCCTACACTTGACACACCAGGATATGCTAAGGATCCTCATCTAGATAAAGATCTCTTAAGATTTTCGCCTGAAGAGTTGAAAAATTTTTTAGGTGACCCCTACACCAATCGTTATACATTTGGTATTTGGGACTTTGTGAATAAACAAGGAGAGTCACTTGGTTACTATGCGACTATGTCGATTGATATCAGTGAGATAGATCCGGAAAAGCATAAGGCAATGGATGTTTATTTCCGCATTGTCCGAAAATCAGATGGGGCTGAAATTTTTTCACAAACTGTATCTCCAGAAGGATATGGCCAAGATATTCAATTACCAAAAGAAGTACTAATTGGTCAGGCTCCCCTTGGGAACAAGGTTTTTAATTCGGAACCTTCTACAGGTAATGGGACCTTTGGAATGCTGACGAATTTTATTCCGGAACAGGCTTTCTTATTCCGGAGTATTTATGATGTCATGACGCCTGAGAATCAAGGGCAATTGATTAGGACGTATCCTAGTATCAAAATTCCATCTATGATGGGACAACAATCGACCTTCTATAGAGAAGTGGACCCGAATGGTAGATGGTTTAATGGGCAATATGAACCAACGGGGAAAGAAAGATCCTTACTAGAGTATAGAATCTACGGATTGGAAGGCCAGCATTATACAGCTTCCAATCCACGCGAATTTCCTGGTTATGTACAGGTCCCAGCGCACACCGTGTTCCCGAATCGTAAAAGTGGGGTGTTCGATAATAGTAAGAATGGGAAATCAAGAATTGAACTATTAGGGGATGCGCGTGAGCATTTCATTAAAAGTGAAGTTGTCACCCTTAATCAAAATGGTGATTATTCTCTTCGCTACTATGTTTTAGATCCTTCTAAAATCCATGATGTTAGTAGTGGTGATGTAGGAAATGCTAAGGTAACCGATGTATATACACTTGTTTATGAAAAAGAATTTAAACAAGATAGTACGGATAACCTTTCAGATTTAGGTGGAATTCGTAAAGTTGAAAGTAAAAATAAGGATTATTTCCTGAATGTTACACCAAGACGAATAGATTACCAACATTTTGAGTTGGATATCACAGGTTGGTTCTCTAGTAAGGAGACAGTTACTTACACTGATGAAAAAACAGGAATAGAATATACTGTTCCAAAACCATTCACGGAACTTCCAAAATCAACATACCTCGATAAAAATACGACCATGGTCGTTGGAGAAGATGCAACACCTCAAGGAGCAGATGGTTTTTCCAACTTCAAACAAACGATCAAAAAAATAGTAGATTCATACCCCTTAACGAGTGTGAATTATTACTATCGAAAGATGACACCGTCAGAATCTGCTTCACAATCTCAAAACTTCTCGATTTCAACTTCAGAGTCACTAGTTTCAGAATCCATTTCATCTTCTCAATCTGTTTCGGTCAGTGAGTCCGTTTCCTTGTCACAAGCATCTAGCTCCGCCAGTCAATCAGATTCACAGGTTTCAACCTCGATTTCCTTGTCACAATCTGTATCGACAAGCGAATCCAACTCGTTGGTTCAGGAATCGATCTCCACTAGTCAGTCAGAGTCGTTGCTTCAGGAATCCGTATCGGCTAGCCAATCAGACTCGTTAGTACAAGAATCCGTATCTGCCAGCCAGTCAGAGTCATTGATTAAGGAATCTGTATCTGCTAGTCAGTCAGAGTCATTGGTTCAGGAATCTGTATCAGCGAGTCAATCAGAGTCGTTGATTAAAGAATCCGTTTCGGCCAGTCAGTCTGAATCGTTGGTTCAGGAATCTGTATCCGCCAGTCAGTCAGACTCCTTGGTACAAGCGTCCGTTTCTGCGAGTCAATCAGACTCGCTGGTTCAGGCATCTGTATCGTCTAGCCAATCCGATTCGTTGCTCAAAGAATCCGTATCAGCTAGTCAATCTGATTCCTTGGTTCAATCGTCGGTTTCCGCAAGTCAGTCCGAGTCATTGGTTCAGGAATCCGTTTCGACCAGCCAGTCTGATTCGTTGGTTCAAGAATCAGTTTCTTCAAGCCAATCTGAGTCGCTGGTTCAAGAGTCGATTTCAGTGAGTCAATCCGACTCACAATCAAAAGCAGCATCAGCATCTAAGAGTGAGTCTGAAAAAGCCTCGAAATCTGTTTCGTTGAGTCAGTCGGTATCCTTATCTAATTTAGCATCTAGATCAATTTCTGTGTCTCAATCGCAGTCAACATCGGCGGTTGGATCGGAGGAAGTGGTTTCTCAACTGATTTCCTTGTCACAATCTATTTCGATGAGCAAAAAGCTGTCAGAATCCGTTTCGTTGAGTCAGTCAGAGTCATTGGTTCAGGAATCCGTATCGGCTAGCCAATCAGCCTCGTTGGTACAAGCATCAGTTTCTACGAGTCAATCCGAGTCGCAAGTTCAAGATTCGGTTTCAGCCAGCCAATCAGAGTCACTGGTTAAAGCCTCAGTTTCAGCAAGTCAATCAGAGTCTTTGATTCAAGCTTCGGTTTCTGCAAGTCGGTCAGAGTCATTGATTCAGGCATCGGTATCAGCGAGTCAATCCGATTCCTTGATTAAAGAATCAGTTTCTTCAAGCCAATCCGATTCGCTGGTACAAGAGTCGATTTCAGCCAGCCAATCCGATTCGCTGGTTCAAGCATCTGTATCTGCCAGTCAGTCCGATTCGTTGGCACAAGAATCCGTTTCCACCAGCCAGTCAGACTCGTTAGTACAAGCATCCGTTTCAGCAAGCCAATCAGAATCACTAGTCCAAGCGTCAGTTTTGGCAAGTGAATCAAATTCATTGGCTCAAGAATCGATCTCAGCAAGCCAATCAGACTCGTTGGTTCAGGCATCTGTATCGTCTAGCCAATCAGAATCCTTGGTACAAGCCTCGGTTTCTGCGAGTCAATCAGACTCGCTGGTTCAAGCATCTGTATCGTCAAGCCAATCCGATTCGTTGCTCAAAGAATCCGTATCAGCTAGTCAATCTGATTCCTTGGTTCAAGCGTCGGTTTCCGCAAGTCAGTCCGAGTCATTGGTTCAGGAATCAGTATCTGCCAGCCAATCAGATTCGTTAGTTCAAGCATCAGTTTCCGCAAGTCAGTCCGAGTCATTGGTTCAGGAATCAGTATCTGTCAGTCAGTCAGACTCGCTGATTCAAGAATCAGTTTCCGCGAGTCAATCCGATTCGCTAGTTCAAGAGTCGATTTCAGCTAGTCAATCAGACTCATTAGTCCAAGCATCCGTATCTGTCAGTCAGTCAGACTCGCTGATTCAAGAATCGGTTTCCGCGAGTCAATCCGATTCGCTAGTTCAAGAGTCAGTTTCCGCGAGTCAATCTGAGTCCTTGATTCAAGCATCAGTTTCCGAAAGTCAATCGCAATCTACTTCTGATATCGAATCTAAGTCTCAAATTACAGAATCTATGTCCTTTTCTCGTTCTGATTCAATGAGTCAGTCGGAATCGCAAGTATCGACTGATTTGCAATCAACATCATTGAGTCAATCAGAATCGTTGGTGCGAGAGTCAGTTTCTGCGAGTGAATCGGAATCATTGGTTCAGGAGTCTGTATCGGCCAGTCAATCAGAGTCGCAGGTTCAAGCCTCAGTATCTGCTAGCCAATCGGATTCGTTGGTTCAAGCATCTGTATTGACCAGCCAATCAGAATCGCTGGTTCAGGCCTCGGTATCTGCCAGCCAGTTCGATTCGCTAGTTCAAGCTTCTGTCTTAACAAGCGAATCTGCTTCAACGTCCATGCCAGTATCTGAATTTCCTTTGACGAGTGTTTCAGATTCTATAAGCGCATCATCGACAGAGAGTCAATCCTTATCGCAGGAAATTTCTGAATGGATCAGTGTGTCTTATGCGTCAAGTTTCTCTGCTGTGACAAGTTCTTCGGAGTCTGTCGTGTCTTCGTTTGGCACCTCTTACTCAGAATCTCCATCAGATGCAAGCTCACTAACTGCGACGCACTCTTCCGGACCTGCTCTTCCAGAGACAGTTGCCCATCCTTCATCTAATATTCTTGCTACAGGAGCTTCCATTCTTCTGTCTGGATTAGCCCTTTTAGGAATTCGGAAAAAAGATGGCAAATAAAACCTTAAAAGACCGGAATGAACCGGTCTTTTATTGATCTAGAATGTCTAAGAAGTTGGGAAATATGTTATAATGAATGAGGAAGTTTTCGTTGAGGGATATGAAAAAGGTTACTTTGTGAAAAGCTCTGTTTGCCTTCATATCTTCAGAAAATATGGGATTAAAAAAGAAGAGTCAGAGGAAAGAGATGAAAATTCATTTTACAAATTTATTTGGGCAATCTTCGAAAAGTGTTGCCCTGATGGCACAAAACGATATCATGAATGTCGTTCGTGAACTTGGGGTTAATGAATTAGGGATCTACTTTTATGATCATAGCAACGAACCAGCTAGCGAATTGAATTCGCGGATGGATGGGATTTTAGCAGGCGTTGCTTTTGGAGATATCGTCTTCGTTCAATCACCCTCTTGGAACGGAATTGAGTGGGATAATCGTTTGGTGGATAAGTTAAAACTCCTTCAAACCAAGCTGGTCATGTTTATCCATGATGTCCCGCCGCTCATGTTTGAAAGTAATTATTATCTCATGCCTGCTTATATTGAGATGTATAATAAAAGCGACCTTGTTGTTGTCCCATCAGAACAGATGTACCATCGTCTAGTATCAGAAGGGCTTACAGTAAAAAAATATGTGGTCCAAAAGTTGTGGGATTTGACCCACAGTTTGGATCTCTACACTCCACAATTTGAGAAAAAGTTGATCTTCTCAGGAAATCCTTCGCGTTTCCCTCATATCATCGATTGGAAATATGAGACACCCCTTCATGTTTATACTGAACCAGTTGAAGGAGTCGATTATTCTAAGGTCCATATTGAAGGCTGGCGGACTAAGCAAGAGTTGCTTCTCGAGCTTTCCAAGGGTGGTTTTGGGCTTGTCTGGGGAAATTCTGAGAATCCTGAGGATGAGCGGGATTACTACAAAGAAAATATTTCCTACAAACTATCGACTTATCTATCTGCTGGTCTTCCGGTAGTAGTGCCAGACTATTTGTCAAATGCAGACTATATTCGAGAAAAAGGGCTCGGATTTGTAGCCTCCAGTCTCGAAGAAGCCAATCGTTTGGTTCAAGACTGTACAGAAGAAGAGTATGCCCAAATGGTTCAAAAGGCTCAACATACTTCTTATTTGATTCGCAATGGCTATTTTACAAAGAAATTATTTGTTGATAGTGTCATGGCTTTAGGAAAATAAATAGAATAAAATAGGATTCTTCAGACATAAATCTGAAGAATTTTTTATTGAATACGGTACCAAGGCTATAATTTTTTACAATATTAAGGATTAGTGACAAATAAGTGTAGAAAATAAGCAAATTATGGTAAAATAAGTTGAGATAAAATGCTCTAAAGGCACATATTTAAAGGCTGTTTTCCAAGTGGAAGAGTCAAAATGAGTAAGAGAAAGTTTAAAAGAAATGTTAAAACGATCTGAAGTAGGAAAGAGATTTTGTTGGACGATATTTTTCGTCTTTATTTATGTTTTGGGAAGTAAAATTTCCCTGCCTTTTGTTGACTTATCAAAGGCCTTGAGACTCAATGAGGGAACGACAACGGGCTTGCAGCTCTCAAGCGCTGTGATGGGGGGAAACCTCCGCGGGATGTCGATCTTTTCGATCGGTCTATCCCCATGGATGTCTTCCATGATTTTGTGGCGGATGTTTACCGTTTCAAAACGCTTTAACCTCGAAAAAACCAGCACGGAGATTGTGGAACGGCGAAAGATGTACGTAACCTTGGTGCTCGCCATCGTCCAGTCTTTGGCAGTGGCCATGTATCTCCCCTTGAAGACAGGGTTGAACCCTGGACTTGTCATTGCGGTCAATACCATGATTATGGTAGCCGGAGCCTTCTTTTTAGTTTGGCTCTCCGATCTAAATGCCGCTTTGGGGCTTGGAAGTTCTGTTGTGATCATGATGGCTGGGATGGTTATGTATCTGCCCGAAGACGTGATGCAGACCCTTTCAAATGTCAATAATATCCCAGAAATTGCTTATGTTCTGGGCGTGATTTTCATCTTGATTTTTGTCTATGTGGCAGTCTTGGTGGAATATTCCAAGTACCAGATTCCTGTCAATAAATTAGGGATCCACAACAACTTGAAAAGTTATACTTTTTTGGATATCAAGCTTAACCCGGCAGGAGGGATGCCCTTCATGTATGCCATGACCTTGGTGTCCATTCCTCAGTATGCTATGCTCTTGATCTTGTCTATGGATTCCAATGCCAAGTGGGCTGCTCGTTTAGCCAAACACTTGGTGATGGGAGATCCGATTTGGATTCTTCTTTACATTCTGATGATCGCCCTTCTCTCTTTTGCTTTTGCCTTTGTCAATGTAAACGGAGAAGAAATTGCAGATAAGATGATGAAGGCTTCCGAGTATATCGATCATGTCTATCCTGGAGCAGATACACGTCGCTATATCAATAAAATTGTGCTACGCTTGACGGTTTTTGGGACCTTGTATCTGATCCTCTTCACGGCGCTTCCTTTTTCTCTCCTGTTATGGGATAAGGATCTCTTGCGCTTGACCATGATTCCAGGAACCTTCCTCATGTTTGTCGGGATGATTTACAATATCCGAGAAGAAATTCGTGCCCTTCGTGTGAATCAACGTTATACAAGAATATTCTAGGAGTAACCATGTATTATTTTGTACCAGCCTGGTATGGAACGGACCGCATCTGGCAGCAAACAGCTACCCCTTGGTACTGGATGCGAGAGTCCATTGAATTTGACGATACCATTAATCAAGTTCGTATTTTTCAAGAAGCAGAAATGGATCGGATCTTATTGTTGCCTCAATATAGTCCGCAACTGCGCTATTTTTTGCACCGCCAAGATTTGTTAGAGACAGATGTCCTTTCGATTTTTGATAAAATCCAACAGGTTCCGTCTGATTTGACTATGCGCCCAGTCCAGCTTCAGGACATCGAATGGCCAAGTGAGACCACTTTTTCCTATACTCCCTTTTTGGTGATGGCGTTTCGAAAGGGCCACCACCTAGCGAAAATTGATATGGGAGTGGATGGAAACCTTCTCTCTTTGACCCGTTATAAGAATGACGAGATCAGCTACATCGAGTACTTAGATGATCGTGGCTTTATCTCTAGTAGAATCTACTACAATGAGGGAAAACCCTATTTCCAAGAGTATCTGAGTTTTGATGGGCAATGGGTTTTGAGAGAGATGTTGATCGAAGAGAACCACTCCGTCATGGTTAATGAAGCTTTCTTTCATGCCTTCAAAAAAGAAAGCTATGCCAATATGGGAGACGTTGCCGCTGAAAAAATGAAGGAGCAGCTAGCAACCTTGGTTCCAGGACGAGATCAGTTGGTTTTGGCAGCTCATCCAGCAAATTTGGCCTTTTTACAAGATACAGCAAGTAGTGTCAAGAAAGTCTTGTCTTTCTACGGGGATCGCCAGCCCTTGTCTGCCGAAAACTTTGCCCTCTATTTTGATATGATTGATGCCCAGCTCTTGATTACAGATAGTAAAAAAACCAAAGAAGCGATTGGGGTCTTTTCTCCTAGCTTGGCTCAGAAGACACACCGGATTACCTCTTTTGACTCCCGCCTTCGTTTGGGCTCTAGTCAGGAGCGCAAGGAATCGAAGATTTACTTTTATGTCAATGAAGCTGAGCTTCCAAGTAAGAGCCAGCTCAAGAAGGTTCTGGAGGTCTTGGCGCAACATCCTTTATTTGAAGTTGTTTTTGCATTTTACAATGGATCACCGGAGCGTGTTAAGGAATTAGAAGGGCAACTCGAGGAATTGATCGCTAGCGAGCAGGACTTGCATCTGGTTCAATCACCAGCCCAAATAGAAGGACTTGGGGAAAACCAGATTATCGATGAAGAGTCCGTACAAGACGCACCGGACTACCGCTTTGTAGTTAAGAATTTTTCAAATGAAAATGACATTATTCAAGAGTTGGAAAAAACCCGCTTGATCGTAGATTTAAGCGAGGAACCTAACCTCTACACGCAGATTGCAGGGATCTCTGCTGGGATTCCTCAGGTCAACCGCGTCCAGACAGAATATGTCGATCATTTGAAAAATGGCTATGTCTTATCAAAGGGAGACAAGGAATTAGAGAAGGCGATTACTCACTTTTTATTGGAATTGAAGCCTTGGAACGAAGCCTTGGTCTACTCGATCGAAAAAATTCAAGAATACACCGGTCAACGCTTGATCGAGAAATGGGAAGGATGGATGAAAGAACGTCATGGATAAAAAACTACAAATACCCCATATTCTCCAAATCGGCTCAAGTAGTTGGCAGGATCAGGTGGAGCTTCCTGCTGGACTAGGCTGGCACTTTTTTCAAGCTACCGCTCTTCCATCGCTCAAAGAGTATATGGAAGAAGAGGAAATCTCCAAATTCAAAGCCTTGATTCTAGAAAAGCCAGAAGATTTATTAGCTTTAGGAGAAGACCTAGCTTATTTTCAGCCTTATACCGTTTTTTATGATGAAAGCCATGAACTAGAGGCGCCTTCTGATGAATTGGCTCACCTCTTAAGACTCAAGCAAGCAAGACCCTGGGATTTCTCAAACAAGCATCAATTTCTCTATGTCTTAGAACGCTTTTTATACGACAATCAATATGGAGATGCCTTTACAGTTCGTGACCTGCGAGTGAGACCGGATTTTGCTGGCCAGCAAACGGTGTTGGGTCAACATTTTCTGAAGTTAGATGGATCATACGGTGAAGAGTTTACACCGATTGCTCAGTGGGTCTACAACTACGTGTATGATGCGAGTCGTCCCATCAGTTTTTGGTTGGAATATGAAAAAGATCCAAGCTGTCAGCTGCAATTGCGGATTCAATTTTACCGCTTTGGTGCTCTGGGAGAGTGGGTCAAAGATGCAGTCTTTTCAGAAGAAGAGATGGAGCAACCACTAGAATTGGACGGAGCAGAACCTTATTACTTAGCCTTTTCGCTGGAAGCAAAAGGAGAAGGGACGCTTACGATCGGAGCCTTACATAAGCGCTTGTCACATGGTCCTTTAGGAGAGATGACCGTAGGAGCTAAGACGCTACGGGACCACAAACGCCAAGAAATTTTTGCTTATTTCCATCCTGGCGATCTGAAGCCACCTTTAAACATTTACTTTTCTGGGTATCGTCCGGCTGAAGGATTTGAAGGGTTTGGGATGATGCGTGCGATGGGGAGTCCCTTTATTCTCTTTTCTGACCCAAGACTGGAAGGTGGATCCTTCTATATGGGCTCAGAAGAATTGGAAAGTCAAATCACTGCTTTTATTGATCAGCACTTGGACTTGCTCGGCTTTGAGCCAAAAGATATGAATTTCTCTGGCTTGTCCATGGGGACCTTTGGTGCCCTTTACTATGGGGCTCTTTATTCTCCTCATGCGATCTTGGTCGGAAAACCCATTGTCAACCTGGGAGATGTCGCTGCCAACCTGAAATTTAAACGCCCGGATGAGTTTGGAACATCTCTAGACATGATGCAGTTGATCATCGGTCAAGTGTCGCAAGAAGGGATCGGTCAGCTGAATCAACGCTTCTGGGACCGGTTTGATCAAGCGGATTTCAAGGATACAATTTTAGCCCTTGCCTATATGAGGGATGATGACTACGACCAGCAGGCTTATCCAGATATTTTAGAGGCTCTGTATGAATTGCCGGTTCGTATTATCAGTACTAGTCGTGCCGGTCGACACAATGATGCGAGTGGTCCGATCATTGAGTGGTTTGTGACCCAGTACAAAGAAATCATGGAAAGAGACTTTGGAAGAAACCAATGATAAAAATAAAAGAAAATGAAAGCAGACGAATCTACTGGGGCGATACCGTTCTAGCAGATTATCTTTGGGGGTCGACCATTCAAGCGACTGACCAAGGAAGCGTTCAGTTTCAGAACCCCCTCATGCCATCTGGTCAAGTGCTGAAAACTTGGCATTCGCAGACAAATTTTGGCGCAACTCGTCAAATTCCTAGTCTGCCCCTGCTCAAAAGAGAGCAAGATTATGAATTGGTTATCACGATGGAAGCGACTCCTGCTCATACCGTTATGGTAGAAATCGTCTTCAAAGATCGCTTTGGAGAGGTCGTTGGCCGTCGAGTAACCGCAGAAGGTCGCTTGCCGTTTACCTATCCAGATCAAGCATACGCCTATGAAGTACGCTTGCTCAGTGCAGGTTTGCAAGAGTTTACCTTCCACTATTTCACGATTCAACCAATATCGTCTGAGGGAGCAGAAGTTCTCGAATAGACGAACATCACTGCAAAAAAAGAGGATTACATTGGATTACGTTAAATTAAGAAACATCAAAAAAATCTTAAAAGAAGTCAATAGCTGGAAGGATGACATGGCCCGCTTGACGGATCGACAACTACAGGAGAAGACTGTGGAATTTCGGGAACGTCTAGCAGAGGGCGAGACCTTAGATGATCTCTTACCGGAAGCATTTGCGGTTGCGCGGGAGGCCGATAAACGGGTCTTGGGCATGTTTCCTTATGACGTGCAAGTCATGGGAGGGATTGTCCTCCACCAAGGCAATGTCGCTGAAATGAATACCGGTGAAGGGAAGACCTTGACGGCAACTATGCCGGTTTATCTCAATGCCTTAGAGGGCAAAGGGGTCATGGTTATTACGACCAATACCTATCTGGCAACTCGGGATGCAGAAGAGATGGGACAGGTCTACCGCTTTTTGGGCTTGACTGTCGGCGTTCCTTTAAAACAATCTGAAGACGAAGAATTAGATCCAGAAGTCAAACGGGAGATTTACCGGTCAGATGTCATTTATACGACTAATACTAGTCTGGGCTTTGACTATTTAACAGAGAACTTGACGGCTTCTGCAGATGGCCAGTTTTTAGCAGACTTCAATTACGCCATTGTCGATGAGATTGATTCGGTGCTTCTAGATAGTGCCCAGACTCCCTTGATTATTTCTGGTTCTCCTCGGGTTCAGTCCAACCTTTATGGGATTATTGATACCCTGATCCAAACCTTCAAAGAAGGGGAAGACTTCAAGTTTGATGAAGAAAAGAAACGAGTTTGGTTGACTCGAAAAGGAGCTCATGCAGCAGAAGCCTTTCTAGCCATTCCCAACCTCTATGATCCCCAATACCGTGACTTGGTCCGCCATATCAGCCTAGCCCTGCAGGCCAATAAAAACTTTATTAAGGATAAGGATTATGTCATTCATCCCAATGTTGAAGGGCAACCGGAGATTGTCTTACTAGACCAGGCGACGGGTCGCTTGATGGAAATGACCCGCTTGCAAGGAGGACTCCACCAGGCGATTGAAGCCAAAGAGGGTCTCAAGCTGACCCAAGAAACACGGGCCATGGCTTCTATTACTTACCAAAACCTCTTTAAGATGTTTCGGAAGTTGGGAGGCATGACCGGGACTGGGAAGGTCGCTGAGGCAGAGTTTCTTGATACCTATGCTATGTCAGTGATCAAGATCCCAACCAATCGCAAGAAGATCCGCAAAGATTTGCCGGATGAAATCTATCAGACCTTGCCGGAGAAAATCGTGGCTTCTCTGGATTATGTGAAGAAGGTCCATGAAAAGGGTAATCCGATTCTGGTCTTTGCCGGATCGGTTGAAATGTCGATTCTTTATTCGAATCTTCTTTTGCGGGAAGGGATCCCTCACAATCTTCTCAATGCTAACAATGCTCCTCGAGAGGCCCAGATCATTAAGGAATCAGGTCGAAAAGGAGCCGTGACGGTTGCGACCTCAATGGCCGGTCGGGGAACTGATATCAAGTTGGGACCAGGAGTCGCTGAGTTAGGTGGCTTGGTGGTTGTTGGGACTGAGCGGATGATGAACCAGCGGATTGACCTTCAAATTCGTGGACGTTCAGGTCGTCAAGGAGATCCCGGTTTGACCAAGTTCTTCGTCTCTTTGGAAGACGATTTGATGAAAAACTGGGGGCCAGACTGGATCCAGGATACCTATCAAGACTATGATGTGGATGAGCGGATTGGTTCAGCCAAAGCTCTGACCAAGCGCAAGTATAGAAACTTGGTGGAACGGGCCCAAAATGCTAGTGAAAGTTCTGGTCAGGCCAGTCGTCGGATGACGTTAGAATTTGCGGAAAGCATGAACATTCAGCGTGCCATCGTCTACGAAGAGCGCGACCGCTTGATCAAACAAGAAGGACGCTTGGATGATATCGTTGAAAAAGTGCTTCGTTCCGTCTTTTCAAGTGTAGCCCATAAAAAAGAATACAAGGAACCGGTAGCTTTTTATCGCTATATGTTAGACAATGTTAGTTACCAAGTGGATCCGGAAAAGGCCCACCAAACCTTCCGTAGCAAGAAAACCAAAGAGAATTTCTTATGGGAGATTGCTAAAAGCGAGTTGGAAGCTAAGTATGAGATCTTAGGCACCGATGAAGTGATCGCCCAATTCCAGCGCATGGCCATCCTAAAAGCTATCGATGAAAACTGGGTCGAGCAGGTAGACTATCTGCAACAATTGCGCATGGCGCTCTCTGGTCAGTACACCAGTCAGAAAAACCCTTTGGTAGAATTTTTCCAAGAAGCCTACCAATCCTTTGAACGAATGAAAGAGGCGGCCAAAGAACAAATGGTCCGCAATCTCTTACTGAGTCGAGTAGAAATCAATAAAAAAGGGGAAATTGTCTTGCATTTCCCATAAAAGAGGACATTATGACAGTATACAATATCAACCTTGGAATCGGTTGGGCCAGCAGTGGTGTTGAGTATGCCCAGGCCTACCGTGCCCAGTTGTTACGCAATATCCATCAACCAGCCAAGTTTGTTTTTATGGATATGATCTTAGCCGATAATATCCAGCATTTAACAGAAAATATCGGTTTTAAAAATGATGAAATCATCTGGCTCTATAGCCATTTTACAGATATAAAAATTGCGCCAACGACCTATACCATTGATCAGGTCTTAGCAGGTTTTGCCGGAAAACCGACTCGGGAAGAAGTCGACGGCAAGATCAAGCGCTTCTTTTATGAGGACCAGGACAATTTTTTGACCTGCTACCTGCGCGAAGAAAACAGTCCTTATGTCGAACGCTGCGAGTACGTGTCTAGAGGGATTTTGGTGAGAAAGGATTATTTCTCCTATACCCGCTATTGTACAGAGTATTTCATTCCTAAGAACAACCAAGCCAACTTGATTGAGCGCCGCTTTTACAATGAAGACGGGACGGTTGCCTACAGCATGCAGATGGCGGATGGCCGCGAAATCTATCGTTTCCCAGATCGCTATCTAGTTGGTCGCCAAGAATTGATCCGCTACTTCATGCAAACCCTTCAATTGACCAAACAAGATCTGGTGATTTTGGATCGGGAAACCAATATCGGTCAGCCTATCTTTGAAGAAGCGCAAAAAGCCCGCCTGGGTGTGGTCGTCCATGCAGAGCACTTCAGTGCCAATAATGTTGACGATCAGTATATCCTGTGGAACAACTACTACGAGTACCAATTTACCAATGCTGACAAGGTGGACTTCTTTATTGTTGCGACCGACCGTCAAAAAGAAATCTTAGCCGAGCAGTTTGCCAAATACACCAACCATCAGCCAGCCATCTATACCATTCCAGTTGGGAGTCTTGCAAGCTTGCCACAAAACGAAAATCGCACCCCATTTTCTATGATTACTGCCTCTCGTTTGGCGACAGAAAAGCATATTGACTGGTTAGTGCGAGCAGTGGTTCGCGCCAAAAAAGAATTGCCAGAACTGTCTTTTGATATCTATGGAAAAGGTGGAGAAGAAGGCAAGCTGCGTTCTCTGATTGATGAATTGGGGGCGGCAGACTATATCCATCTCAAAGGGCATGCCAATCTAGAGGAAATTTATAAGAATTATGAGGTTTACCTGTCAGCATCGACCAGTGAAGGCTTTGGGTTGACCTTGATGGAGGCGATTGGTTCGGGTCTACCGATTATCGGTTTTGACGTTCCTTATGGCAATCAGACCTTTGTCACAGAAGGTAAAAATGGCTATCTCATTCCGCCTTCAGCAGATCAAGTGGTCGACCAGATCGCTTCTGCCTTTGCGGAGAAAATCATCCAGCTATACAAAAAAGATGATCTAGCCAGCATGCGTCAAGCATCTTATGCGCGTGCAGAAGACTTTTTGACCAGCCGAGTAGAAGAAGCTTGGGCACAATTGATAGAAGAGGTGACACATGCTGAACGTATTTGATAGTTATTCTCGTGAAAGCCAAGACCTGCTCCACTCCATGAAAGAGTCTGGCTTTGACCACCCGACCGTTGTTTTGGAGCCAAATGGTTTCTTACCAGACGGTGTCGAGTCTCCCTTTATCTATTTCTTAGGACAAGCAAAAGGGGAGAAGCGGGGACGCTACTTTAATGAAGTTCCAGTGCCTGATTTCTGGGAAGTTTCTGGGGATAACAGTTCGGGAAAAGTGACCTACTATGGTCAGGAAAAGGCTCGGATTGTTTACCATGCTGCTTCCTATAAACGCATCGTCGAGCGCTTAGAGTGGTTAGATGATAAGGGGCAAGTGGTCATGATTGAGCGCTTCGACCAATACGGTCGTAAGATCGCTGTAACGACTTGTGGTGATCAAGGTCAGCATTTGGTGACCACTTATTTTGAAGGGGATATCGAGCGTTTGACAGAGAATCACCAAACAGGGGATTTGATCTTAACCTTGGACCATCAACCTATGCAGATTTTCAAGAATCGCTTAGATTACTTTGTCTTTTATCTAGAGTATCGTGGTTTTGATCTAGATGGTTTGGTCTACAATACGCTGGCTACCTCCTTTAGCATTAGTCTCCAGCTAGGCAATAAAGGCATCAAAGGACGCGACGTCCTGGTGTGGCAAGAGCCTCTTCACGACAGCCTTCCGGGCAACATGCAGTTGATTCTAAAGAGCCCAGAAATCCGGACCAAGAAGATCTTGATTCCGCAAAACGCGACCTATCATCGCGCTTTGCAGTTGACCTCGCAAGATCAGCATAGCTATTTTGGACCCCTTGGCTACCTGTATGATTTCAAGGTGAAAGACGATATCCGTAAAGACGCCTTTGTTTTGACTAATTCGGATCAGATCGAAGCCTTGACCTACCTAGTAGAGAATTTGCCGAATGTGACCTTCCGTGTAGCAGCTTTAACGGAAATGTCTGCGAGTCTCTTGTCTATGGTCCGCTACCCAAATGTGGTCTTGTACCAAAATATCAGTCAAGAGCGGATCAAAGAGTTGCTTAAGGTCTCTAGTATTTATCTGGATATCAACCACTATGCAGAGGTGCAAGGTATTGTTCGCAAGGCCTTCGAACACCAGCAAGTCATCCTTACCTTTAGCCATACCCTGCATGACCGCCACTTCCTCGCACAAGCCAATATCTTTGATCAAGGAAAAGAAGCAGATATGGTGGCCCGTATCCAGGAAATCTACCAATCTGTGGATAGCTACAGAGAAGCCGTCGCACAACAAATTGCCCAATCAAGTAGCGTTGAGCCAGCTGTTTTCAAAGCTCGCTTGCAAGAAGGGATAGGTGGACACAGTGAGTGATCGTAAGAAAGATTTATTTTACAAAGAAGTAGAAGGACGGATGGAGTCTCTCAAACGCCGTCCTGCCGAAAAAGAAAAGACGACACGTTCTGAAAAGATCAATGTTACTTTTAATGTGATCATTGGTTTGGTGATTCTGCTGGGAGTTATTTTTACCCTCTTCAGAGTGTTAGGAGGATCCTAAGATGGAAATGGTATTTGCAATCGGGATCTCGATCTTATCCCTCGCTCTTGTGGTTCTGATCACCCTGCAGCCTCGCCAACAACAATCGCTTTCAACAGATGCGACCAGTAACCTAGGAAAACCAAGTTACTGGCGGTCCCACCGTGGACTCAAGCTAGCGACCCTTGTTGTTAGCATCGTCTTTCTCCTATCCTTATTTCTTTATATGATGGTCGTACAGGCCTAGTCTTTAATAGAATGGATAAAAAGAAGTTAGAATGTAGACAAACTATTTTAAATTAAAATAAGTTAAGCGATTCTGCAAAAAAACAAAAATGAGTTCCATTTTTAAAATCGATTCAAGAAAATACCGAAACTTTCCGCTGTGAGAAAAGTGCCTGAAACAATAACGTTTCAGGCACTCGGAATTATTGAGACCT
>OFCN01000192.1_pt1 | contig 36688 bp, 56 predicted proteins | sample 1520801 | NCBI WGS metagenome assembly OFCN01 (sample SAMEA2699029, study PRJEB24076) | metagenome | biome: Human gut stool | place: Spain | collected 2012-03-20 | reverse complement strand
GTTCAGGATTCAGAGGCGAATACTTTGTGCTCTTTTGCATCTGTTCCGATTCTGGCATGACCGGAACAGATGTAAGAGTTGGAAGTTACAGATAGCTGCTTAATCAGCAGACACTACATATAGTCCATCTACTGGAACAGGCACCAATCGTGCAGCGACTTTTGAGTTTGACCCGGTAGAGGCGTTAAAGGTCAAAATTGTTGTCAGAGAAAGCTATTCGTCAGGTTCCGGGCAGGAGCCGGAGAACCAGTATGCAAATGCTCTGGAAATCACAACGTATGCGGTCAATGATGTTCCGGAGGATAAATTGGAGATTGGTGTAACGATTGATGATCAGTCATATACAGGGAAAAGCATACAGGAGATCGTAGATAAAAATAGTATCACGCCAAAGAATGTAGAGAGTCTGAGCATTACAAACGGAAATCTGGAATACAAGGATCTTGTCTGGCTGGGTGGTGTAACTGATCACAACGTCAAATTTCGAAATCTGAAAAGATTGACAGTTGATTTAGAACATACAAAAATGTATACAGAGACAGGAGAAGAAACAAAAGCATTGCCGGCATACGCATTTTCAGGGCTGAATAATCTGGAAGAAGTGAGGCTTTCGGGAGTGAAGGAACTGGGAAGCTTTTGTTTTCTGAATGCAGGGAACAGAAGCTCTCAGGGCTTGGAAGTGTTTGAAATTTCAAGTGTTACAAAGATTGCAAACCATGCATTTAATGGGGCGAAGTTCACGGTGAGAATGAAAACTTTGAGTTTGCCGAATGCTCAGATCATCGGAAACAGTGCTTTTGACAGCGGTGGAGCAAATTTTACATCAGTTGATTTGAGCGGTATTGTGGAATTAGGGGAAAATGCATTTAAAGAGTGTTCGTTTGAAGAGCTTGTTTTCCCAGAATCATTAAGATCCATCGGGCGTAATGCAACACCGATCAAGGAAGGAGCTTCTGTAACATTTTTGTCAGAAACAGCACCAGAGATGCCGACTATTACAGGGCACACTCCGTTTGGGGATACAGATGAGCTGAAGGAGAAAAATGCAGCAGTGACGGTTCCGGGAGCTGGTATCAGCAGTTATTATGGAGAAAAAGTTACGAATACGTCCGTCTTTGTAAAAGAAGATATCAACCCAATATTTAGAAATTGGAATATCAATGCAACAGGACATTGTCTTGTAAAATATATGGTAGATTCAAAGGAATTGTTTGCATTTGTGCCAGAGGGTGAGAAGATTGGAGAGGCAAGACTGCCGGAAGTAACGATTCCGGAAGGAAAGGTGTTTAAAGGCTGGTCAGAAAAAGAGGATGGCAGCGGGGAGCTTTTTACAAAAGACAGTAAAGTAGAAAAAAATATTACATTATATCCGGTATTTGAAGAAAAGAAAAATACACCGCCGGTTATTAATGTAGAGGATAAGGAGTTAACAGTTGGAGATACTTTCGATCCTTTGGAGGGGGTGACAGCTACAGATGAGGAAGATGGAGATATCAGCGGAAGTATTGAAGTGTTGAATAATGAAGTGGATACAACAAAAGTTGGTATCTATGAAGTGACGTATAAAGTAACAGACAGTCAGGGAGCAAGTACAACAAAGACGATTTATGTAACTGTAAATCCAAAACAGGAAGTGCTGAATGAAGTGCCGGTGATCGATGCATCCGACCGAGTATTGACAGAAGGAGACGCATTTGACGTATTGGAAGGGGTAACAGCTACAGATAAGGAAGACGGAGATATCAGCGGAAGTATTGAAGTGTTGAATAATGAAGTAGATACAACAAAAGTCGGCATCTATAAAGTAACGTATAAAGTAACAGACAGTCAGGGAGCAAGTACAACAAAGACGATTTATGTAACTGTGAATCCAAAACAGGAAGTGCTGAATGAAGTGCCGGTGATCAATGCATCCGACCGAGTATTGACAGAAGGAGACAGATTCGACGTATTGGAAGGAGTAACAGCTACAGATAAGGAAGACGGTAATCTGACAGATAAGATCCAAGTGCTGAAGAACACCGTGAATAAAGAGGAAGCAGGAACCTATGAAGTGACATATAAGGTAACAGACAGTCAAGGAGCAAGCACAATAAAGACGATCACAGTTACTGTGAGGGAAAAGAGTGCAGATAAGCCTGCGGAACCTCAGAAGCCGAACAAGCCGGCTGACACAAAGCCTGGAAAACCAAGTCAGCAGTCCGAATCGCCGAAGACAGCGGATATGTCTAATATTGGTTTGTTCGGATCTATGTTTGCAGGTTCGTCTGGATTACTGACAATGTTGCTGGGGAAAAGACGCAAAAAGAAATAAGTGGTTTATGAGATTTTAGATACAGTAGCAGGTGCAAAATCGGAAGTTGTGCAGAAGACAGTGCTCCGATCATGCCTATTTTGGTGTTGGAGAGGAGTGGAAAGAGGAAGACTTTGTGCATCACCTTTCAGATGCAGAGTGGAAGGAGTTTGAGAAAGAATTTGCGGATTTGATTAGATAAATCTGGAAAAGGACTTGAAATTCAATGAAGATCAAGTCCTTTTCTTTTTAAATCTGTTTTGTTGTCCACTTGCTGCAATCCCATACTGCGTGTACGACATCCTGGTAAAATTCCGGTTCATGGCAGATTAAAAGCACACTTCCACGATAATCAAGCAGTGCTTTTTTCAAGGAATCTTTTGCATCCACATCCAGATGGTTTGTCGGCTCATCCAAAAGCAGGATATTGGTATCGCGATTCACCAGTTTACAGAGTCTTACTTTTGCCTGCTCTCCTCCGCTTAAGACGCGAACCTGGCTTTCAATGTGTTTTGTTGTAAGTCCGCATTTTGCCAGAGCAGAACGTACTTCATATTGTGTGAATGAAGGGAATTCCTGCCAGATTTCTTCAATACAGGTTGTTCGATTATCTCCTTTGACTTCCTGTTCAAAATATCCGATCTGCAAATTTTCTCCCAGTTCACAGGTGCCGGAAATCGCAGGAATCAGCCCGAGAATACTTTTCAACAATGTCGTCTTTCCGATTCCGTTGGCGCCGACCAGAGCAATTTTCTGCCCTCTTTCCATAGAAAGAGACAGTGGTTTTGACAATGGTTCATCGTATCCGATCACAAGATCTTTTGTCTCAAAAATATATCTTCCCGGAGTTCTTCCGTATCGGAATTTGAATTCCGGTTTCGGACGTTCTGCTGCAAGCTCGATCACGTCCATCTTGTCCAGTTTCTTTTGTCTGGACATTGCCATATTTCTCGTAGAAACACGCGCTTTATTTCTTGCTACAAAGTCTTTTAATTCGCTGATTTCCTGTTGCTGCCTTCTGTAGGCTGCCTCTAACTGTGCTTTTTTAACGGCATATACCTCTTCAAAATGATGATAATCTCCTACATAGCGGTTCAGCTCCTGATTTTCCATATGGTAGATAATATTGATCACATCGTTTAAGAACGGGATATCATGGGAAATTAAAATAAATGCATTTTCATAGTCGATGAGATACCGTTTCAGCCATGCGATATGTTCTTCGTCCAGGTAGTTGGTCGGCTCATCCAAAAGCAAAATATCGGGCTTTTCAAGCAGTAATTTTGCCAGAAGGACTTTGGTGCGCTGTCCGCCGCTTAAATCGGTTACGTCTCTTTCGAGACCGATATCCAGAAGTCCAAGTGCCTTTGCAACTTCTTCAACTTTGGCATCGATAATATAAAAATCGTGCAGAGTCAGAGTGTCCTGAATGGTTCCCAACTCCTCCATCATTGTATCCATTTCTTCCGGAGAGGCCTCTCCCAGAGAATCGCAGATTGCATTCATGCGTTCTTCCAGTTCAAACAAATATGAGAATGCGGACTTTAATCCATCTCGAATCGTCATTCCTTTTTCTAAGACCGTGTGCTGATCAAGGTATCCGACACGGACATTTTTTGCCCATTCAATCTTACCTTCATCCGGCATCAGTTTTCCGGTAACAATATTTAAAAAAGTGGATTTTCCTTCTCCGTTTGCGCCCACCAGTCCAATATGTTCTCCCTTGAGAAGGCGAAAGGATACATCTGCAAAAATGGCGCGATCTCCAAATCCATGTGTGAGATGCTCTACATTTAAAATACTCATGACATAACTCCTTTTTGGTCGTATTTCACTTATCAGAACCATTGTACAGGAAAGAGTTGTATTTGTCATCAAAATTCACCTTTTTGCAGATTTTCCATATTATGTACTGTAATTATATGAAAGGAAAGAACACACTATGCAAAATAATCGGTCTTATTCCAGAAACGAACGGTTTACCTGTCAACAGCAGCCTTATCGCAATATGCCGGTGCAGCGTCGACAGAATCCTTCTTCCTCCTGTGGTGAAGCAGTCTCGTCGCCTTGTTCCTGCCGCATTCCCCGTGATCCACTGGAACATATGACTCTCGCGATGGCATATGTTCCCTGGCAGACATGGGAAGACACTTATGATGTTCATAAGGGATTAGAATGTGGAACAATCTTCCCTGTTTTAAACAAACCATTTTATGGAAAAGGGGGATGTAATCAATGACAGACCGTCCATGTAGAACAGAATTATTAAATCATATCAACGCTGTCAGTTTCGCGGTGGATGAAGTGAAATTATATCTGGATACCCACCCGCAGGATCCGGATGCACTGGCTTATTTCGAAAAATACAGCCGGATGCGCAACCAGGCAATGAAAGAATATGCCATGAATTTCGGACCTTTGACGATTGATACAGCCACAGCATCCTGCAGTGAATACTGGAAATGGATCAATGAGCCGTGGCCGTGGCAGGAAGGAGGATGCTGATTATGTGGAATTATGAAAAACGATTGCAATATCCGGTAAAGATTACACAAACGAACCCACAGATTGCCAAAGTGATCATTTCACAATTTGGTGGCCCATATTGCAGTAACCTATAACATATCCGCAAACCCTTATAAACAGAGGGCTCACGATATGTAAAGATGGAAGATCAGTTTTCCGTTTTTCTTGTCATAAACGATATCTTCTACCAAACTTCTCATAAAAATCCCTTTGGTATCATAGTCTATCGCATCATTTTTAATCACATCATATACAGTTTGCACGTTCTTGAGCACGTCAGATTTTGTTTTCGCGTCTTCATTATTCTTATTGAGATTTTCCAGTTGCATCAAAATATCTTCCCTGTCTTTTCGCAGACGCTCTTTGTTCCGTTTATATTCTTCCAAAGTATCTACTTCATTCTCATAAGCGAGACGGATCCGTTTCTCCCTGTTTGAAATTTTATCAAGCTCAGACAGGAGCGATTCACGTTCTGATATCTTCTCACCGGTCTCAGCAGAGTGGTAGGAGTATTCAAAATCCATACCGGAAAGAAGTTTTTCAAAATACTCTTCCAGTGCAGCAACCACTTTCTTTTCTGAGATAGAGCAGGATTCTGCATGCATCCCCTTGCTATACCTGTAGCACTGAAACCCGGGTGAGTGCCTGTTTGCACCATTGTAAGAAAGAGAAGCTCCGCAGTACCCGCATTTTAAAATCCCTGATAACCAATGTTTACATGAGGATACATCACGGCGTTTCAGTGGCTTGTATGTAGTCTGTATCTTTTTCATGCGGGCTTCGAAGCGTTCTTTTGAATAATAGACCTCGTGAGTTCCGATAAACGATATACCGTTCCAAACGACAAGACCGTAGTAAAATGGATTTTTCAAGATTCTTTCTACGCTACGGGATTCAAATGGATTTCCTCGTCTTGTACGTACTCCCATATCATTTAGTTTTCTTGTTATCTTTGTGACATCAGAGTTGTGATAATCAAATTCATCACAGATAAAATCCACAATCTTCATTTCATCCAGATCAATTTTATAAGGTTCTCCGTTTCCGACAGCATGATATCCCAGAGGCGGAGACATCTGATATCCTTTCTTTGTAGCCTTTTCTTTCATCCCTCTTAGGACTTCGCCAGAAAGCCGGATAGAGTAGTATTCATCCATCCATTCAATGATTCTCTCGATTAAAGAGCCGAATGGACCATCTATCAAAGGTTCTGACACACTCACAACATCAACATTGCTTTGCTTCCGCAGCAGGGATTTGTATACGATTGATTCTTCTTGATTTCTCGCGAATCTGCTGAATTTCCAAACCAGAATCACATCTACTGGATGATCAGATGATTTTGCAAGCCCGATCATTTTCTGAAACTCCGGACGCTTGTCTGCTTTTCTTCCGGAAATTCCTAATTCAAAGAAAACTTTTAAAATGACAATATTGTTTTTAGTAGCATATTCCCGTAATAATTTTTCTTGAGAATCCGGTGAAAGCTCTTCCTGCTTATCAGTGGATACGCGAACGTAACCATAGGCATACTTTACGCTCATAGTAGATCATCTCCTCATTTAATTTATGTAAAAATAGGCACAAAAATAACAGCCAGCACATGAACAAATGTTCTGGATTGTGTAGCTGCTCCGAAGATGATACAATATTCGTGGATTTCAATAGCATATCTTCGGATATGTATTGCCGTCCCGGTGTTGGTAGCACCGGGGCGGTATTTTATTGTCCTAAAGAATCGAGAGAATTCATCAGGTCTTCCGTACTCATGCCGGCAGCGGAAGAAGTGTATGCGTCAGTGATCTGCTTTGCGTATTGGGTGTATACGTCAGTTAATTTCAATGACCATTCTTCATAAACACTGTACTCGTCCCCATTCTTCTGCATTAGCGTAGCCATTTCGGAAACGCCCTGATTAGAAATCTCGGCCAGTTTTTCAACCTTGCTATTTGATAATTCAGCAAGCGCATTTAAGTCTCCGGCAATCGGAGCTGCTTCGTTATTATATTCTTCCACAAGTCCCGGAGTCGCGTCAGCAATCTTCTTTGTATAATCATCGAGAATGCTTTGATATGTCACTTCGACTTCCGGTTCTTTTTCCGTAGCCTCTGTTTTCGCAGTATTCTCTTTTTCTGGCTCTTTATCTCCGCCACACGCTGTCATGGACAACGTCATAGTTCCAATCAACAGCATGGTTACAATTTTCTTTTTCATGGTTTCCTCACTTTCTTACGTACATTAACACCACTTTACTCTATATAAACGCCGAAGCGGTTATATCATTTTAAAACCATCTTGAAATTTGCAAAATATATGTTCGAATCATTGCAAAATAATAAAATATCTATATAATGAAAATACAAGGTGGTGTAGTTATGAAAAAATTAAAAAGTAAAATAAAATATCATTCAGCTATAATTTTTCCAATACTTTCCTTTATATTGTTGTCAGTGATAGATAACAAGTATGGGTTACTTTCGAAAGTACCAGAAAAGAAAATAGACGCGTTGATAGGGATTATAATATCTATAGTAGGAATATTCTTAACGGTACTTACGATTTATCTATCATTTCCTAAAAACGATACTGTAAAACAAAGAATGAAAAAGACAGGGCATAATCATATTTTGTTAAGCAATATCTGCGCAGGAATCATACTTTTAAGTGTTGCTTTGTTGATTTGGTTGTTTACAAATTGTTATTCTATTGTTATTTGCCTGTTTTGCGCAGGCTTAGCGAATATGCTTATTACAGGTTACTATATTTTAGTGCTTAGCAATTTTTCCTAAATGATAGCCTAAAAATCTTTCTAACTCTTTTTTAATATATTCTATATTCGTAACAGTACTATCGGTTAATTCCAGTGGTACTGTTTTTGTGTACACAGATTCAATAAAATTTAGAGTTTCATCAACTCCCAACTCATTTTTTCCATATAATTTTAATAATGGAATATCTTCCCGCGTGGAATTATTTTTTATTGCTACCATCCTCTCTATCAGATTTGGATTATGTTTTTCTTCTAACTTGATTTTTATTTTAAATTTTCTTGCTTGAAAATCCGAACCTAGGGATTCTTTTACAGTTGGAATGTCATCCATGCAGTTCGGCTTAGCAAATTCCATTTCAATCCAAGATGGATTTAGTATAGAATTGGCTTCTTGTCTGATATCTTCTATCATTTCTGGAAAAATGTGTATTTCGGACATATTTCCAGATTTTTCCCAAATGAATTGACGTAAGGCCTCATGAATTTTTGATATTTTTTTGTTCGCAATTACTGCCATTCGATTATGGACGAAATCTATATAAAAAAAGGTATATGCTTCTAATTGCTCCCCGCTTTCGACAGTAGTGTATGGAACAGCTTCTTTAGTCAGCTTATTTCTTTTCTGCACAAAACTTGTTGCTCTTATAGTTTCATCGGTAGAGCAAGTTCCAAACATTTTTTTATCGTCATACTCTTTTATGTCAAAAAATAATTTCTTTTTTTCAAATTCCATATCATAAAAATCTATTTGCGGAAAAGCGGATTTAAAAATGGTATAGGTTGCTAAATTAAGATTATCTGAATTTAAGCCATTTACAGACCAACAAGGTTCTGGTTCTAAAACATAAAATTTTATCATCTTATGTACAGTCATAAAAAACATCTCCTACAAAAACACCAGTTCGATAAAAGGCGTTTTTTTATATAGGAATCACAATACGCTTTTAAAATCCATAATCCTTTCATCATACCCAGCCAGCCTTGCAATCTGGCTTTTTGTCATGCCCGGATTCTCATAGATTAAAGAATCTGGTATTAGAAGTTCTGCTGCAAAAATATTCGCTTCTATTTCATTGGTAGAAGATAACAGAAGAGTCTTGTTTCTGATAAAGTAGCAATTTTCTTTTCTGTGAAGAATGGAGTGTGCTAACTCGTGAGCCATTACAAGATTCAGCTCATGTTCTTCTAAATCTTCATTTAGGAAAACGCATTTGTGATTCTTCAGAAACATATAGCATCCAGCTCGGCTTCCCAAAGGGCCTAATTGAACTTCGACATTTAAGCAGTTTGCAAGTTCAAAAGGATTTCTTGTATTAAATTTCTTTATGTAGTATTTAACTAAACGCTTAATATCGCTTGTTCTCAATTTATACACCTACTTTTTATTTTTGTTAGGGTTGTACTTTTCTTTGTTAATCGGTTTCAATCTTCTCATCATCAGCTCGATTTGCCCAAGAAGCAAGTCAATATCTTCTTCCGGGATAGCTTGACCATCATAAGAAGCAGGACCTTCTTCATTGTTTTTTAACTTATTTCTGATGTTTTCCATATCTTTTGCAATGTCACGCTCATCTTTTTCTGTCAGGGTTTGCGAAGTATTTTCGATTGGTTCAACTCCCGTCATTAAATAATCCATTGTTACCCCGAAATAGTCGCAAACTGCCTTAGCAGTTTTAGGAGAGCACTCAGATCCCTTATTTTTCCATGTGCTGATTGTTGAAGAATTTATTCCTGTGTCTTTACAGAATCTATAAGGTGTAATCCCTCTTTCTGTGCAAAGCTTTTGAAAAATTTCGTACATGTTGCCGCCTTTCTAAAAATATCTCGGCACAATGAAATAAAACTATTGACAAACTCGGTATAACGAGATATAGTATATACATAGCTCGGTTATACGAGGTTACAAAAGCTTTTAAGCGAGATATTTCGTTGCATTGATATAATTCGTTTTGACAAGATGATTATATCACTAAACCGAGATAAACACAACTATACACAATTAAAGAATATGTAGAAAAAGGAGGGAAAATTTTGTCTAAAATGTACACTTGCGAAGAGGTGGCAGAGAGATATTCCGTAAAGGTTATTACCGTTTGGGACTGGATTCGCAAAAAGAAACTGAATGCAATCAAGCTCGGAAGAGAATACCGAGTATCAGAGGATGATTTGATTCAGTTTGAGGATGAAAGAAGAACAATTCAATAGAAAGGAGAAATAATGACAGAACTCGTATATTTAAAAAATGATGAAGCAGTGTGTGACAGCTTACAGGTGGCTGAGAAGTTTCATAAAGAGCACAGAAACGTGTTGCAAAATATAGATAATCTCATTGCTGAAAATTCAGCAGTGCAAAATATGTTCAGGCAATCACATTACAAAGCAGACAATGGTCAGTCATACAGGAAGTTTTATATGAACCGCGATGGCTTTTCGCTTCTGGCAATGGGGTTCACCGGTAAGAAAGCTCTTGAATGGAAATTGCAGTACATCAAAGCATTTAATCAGATGGAAGCGTTCATCAAAGAAAAGACAACTCAGACATGGGTAGAAACAAGAAAAGCCGGAAAACTGACCAGAAGAGCAGAGACAGACACCATTCAGAAGTTGGTGGAATACGCAAAGGAACAAGGTAGTACGCACGCTGAGATGCTTTACATGACCTATTCAAAACTGGCAAATAAGATGGCTGGAATCGGAAAGCGTGATGAAGCAACAGTTATGCAACTGAATAATCTTTCACTGATGGAAAACATCATTCTTCATGTGATCGACACCGGAATACTGACCGGAAAGCATTACAAGGAGATTTATCAGGATTGTAAGAAGAGACTGGAAACCGTGAAGGATCTGGCTTACCTGGAATCAGTGGCGTAGCCGATTACTTCGGTGTAAGTGTTGAGTATTTTTTGGAGTAGGAGGAATTTATGGCAGATGAATGGCTTGGAAGAGCAATCAATGATTACCTGACAGAAAGAGGTATCAAACAGATTTTTTTATCACAAAAAACAGGGATACCGAAACATAAGATATGTAGTTCGCTGAATGGCAAGAGACGGTTTACTTTTGAAGAATATGAGCTGATCTGCGGAGCCCTTAAAGTGAATACAGACAAGTTTATCAAACCAAAGAAATTGTAAAGGAGGAAGACATGGATAATACAGTTAATCTTAAAATTAAGGTGAATGACTCTGAAATTGATAGTGCAATGGAGAAACTGGAACGTATCAGTAATCTATTGAAGGAAGTCAATTCATTGATCGGAGAATTGACTTCCGAGAAAATAAATCTAAATATCGAGATTTAAATGGATGAGCTGTTTGCAATGTGGACATGTGTTTGATCCAATATGAGCATTTAAATTATGACCACAATGCGGACAAGTAACTTTATGAGTTCCGCGCATGATGGATGTTTTTGCCTGATCCATAACGGATTTCTTTAATTCGCGTTCAAAACGTCTCATGTCGGATTTGCTACCTAAGTTATATTTTCTTGCCATATATTCACCACCTTTCTTATTAAAAATGAGATACCTCTAATAAGATGGTACACCACAATATATGGAAAGTCAAATAAAAATCACGAAAAACACAACATAAAGTATGAAACATATGTTTTTATACAATATTTTGGTGACAACCAACCTTGATATTATATCACTTTTTGTATAAAAATCAAGAAAATCACAATATATAGGAGGACTAATGAACAATTTAACAGTATTTGAGCAAAACGGTCAGCTACTCACCGACAGTAGAGAAGTAGCAATGATGGTAGGAAAAGACCATGCAAAACTTTTAAGAAATATAAGAGAGTATTGCAAACATTTGAACGAATCCAATTTTGGATTGGTTGATTTCTTCATCGAATCAGCTTACACGGATTCAAAGGGAGAAGTAAGACCATGTTACCTCTGCACAAAGAAAGGATGCGACATGATCGCCAACAAAATGACCGGAAAGAAAGGTGTCATTTTCACAGCTACATATATTGAAGCATTCGAGAAGATGAAAGATTTCATCGAAAAGGGAACACAGTACGTTGGCATTCCATTAAAAGAACAGGTGGAATCACTGGAAGTGGTAGCAAGCATGTTAAGAATGAACGATGCAAGCAAATTGCTGATGCTGAAAGGGTTCTATGATTCTTACCATATTCCGACAGGGTTCTTACCGAATTATGAGTTTAACGGCAATCGGGAAATGAAGTCACTCACAGCACTGCTGAAAGAAAATAATCTCGGAATCAGTGCAGTGCAGTTCAATAAGAAGCTTCTATCTGCCGGAATCTTGGAAGAAAAGGAACGCAAGTCCAGTAAGGGAATGGTGAAGAAGTTCAAATCACTGACAGAGAAAGGTTTGAAATACGGTGAAAATGCAGTCAGTCCTCATAATCAGAAAGAAGTGCAGCCGTTGTATTACAGTAATACATTTAACGAACTGTTTGAGACGGTGATGAATGACTAGCCCGCCCAAAGCCCGGAAGATGCAGAGGACAGCAATAAAAGGAAACGAGGTGAGAAAGATGGATCGAATTGAATTTGATGCGTTGAGTTCTAAGATGAAAGAGCTTGAAGCAGAAGTAGAGAGTCTCAAAAACAAGACCCTCTGTTTACTGGTTAGCTTTGTTGTAATTTTGATTTTTGCATCATTTTCAGTCATGAATATTATAAGACAGTATTCAACTATTCATGATTACTACATGGATTCGCAGAGAATTGATCGGGAGATAGGCCAGTCTCTGAATGAACTGATTCAAAAGATTGAAGAACTTCAGTCAAAGAGTGAATAGACTTGGTTAGTGATTCTATGGAATCTTTGCATGTGGATTCAGAATAATCGATGGAATCGATCAATTTTTCCAGTATTTGATTTTGTTCCCGTTCTTCTCGCAGCTTGGATTCATAATACTGTTGTTCAGCTTCCAGAGACTTTCTCTCGTGATATTCACTTTGGATGAATGTGACAAGTGATACAACAATGGTCGCAAGAACCGAAATGATGATTTCGGTTTTTATCTTTACGCGCTTGTTTCCTATTGGCAATGCAACGGAATCAGGTAACTCGAACTCTTCAACGGAAGATTCGTCAACTATTACATAATCTTCGGAATCGTCGATGTTTGTAATTGCAGTATCCGCACGCAACACTTCTTCCGCAACTGATTGAAATGTTTTTATGTAGGAAGAAAATGCAGACATTTCTGCTGTAGATGATATAGCAGAATTCGTGATTGACAATATAGATTTCAATACTTCGGCATCCATGATACTGCATCTGCAGTTCAGCGCTATTTCAGATGCGGATTTCATATACTCACATAGTCCGCTGGATAGATTTCCGCTAATTAATGATGTTGTTCCAACAAGAGAATTCAAATGGGAGATCATGCCAGAATTTGCGAGACCAACTACAAGTTTTACAGCATCGTTCGGATAATTTGGAAATAATTTATTTCTATCGTATTTATTCAAAAATATTTCTCCTTTCATAATACTTGGACATGCCAGTGTCCTGTATTAACAGTATAGGAGATAAACGAAAAGAAAGCAATCCCGCCACGGAGGTTACGACGGCAATAAAAATAGGAGGTAAAAGGTATTGAACGAGTTAATCAAAATCAATTATGAAACAGAACAACCGACAGTATCGGCAAAAGATTTACACGAACAATTAAACATTGAAACACCATTTAAGAAATGGATTGACCGTATGTGTGATTACGGCTTTGAAGAGTCAAAAGACTTTTGGACAAAAATGTCTAAAAGTACTGGGGGACGTCCATCAACCGAATACAACCTTTCCGTTGATATGGCGAAGCAGATTTGTATGATTCAAAGAACGCCGGAAGGAAAACAGATTCGCCAGTATTTTCTTGACCTCGAGAAAGCATGGAATACCCCGGAACAGGTAATGGCCAGAGCCTTAAAGATGGCAGGCAAGACCATCGACAGCTTAAAAGACAGGTGCAAATTCCTCGGTGGACAGGTGGTAGAGCAACAGAAGCTAATTGAGGAAATGACACCGAAAGCGAACTATGTTGACCATATTCTGGAATCAAAATCGTTGGTAGCGACTACGCAGATCGCCAAGGACTACGGAATGTCTGCGGTGAGATTTAACCGGATTTTGAATGATATGAAAATTCAATACAAAGTCAATAAACAGTGGGTGCTCTACTCAAAATATCAGAATTGCGGCTATGTGCATAGTAAAACAATCGATATTACAAGGAGCAACGGTGATCCGGATGTAACAATGCAGACACAGTGGACGCAAAAAGGACGCTTGTTTTTATATGAGGAACTTAAGAAAACCGGTATTTATCCAGTAATTGAGCAGAACGCAGCATAAGGAGGTACACATGAGCGAAAAAGAAAAGGAAATCATCAGAAAAGTAGCGCAAGCACTGCCGGATATGTCCGACATGAATAAAGGATACTTTCTCGGCTTTGCGGAGGCTATGGCATCGCAGAAAAGCCAGAAAAAGGAAGAAGAAAATGAGGACAAGGAGAATGAATAGGACAACATACCTCGGACAATCCATCTGGCATACATAGTAGAGAGGTGGTGAAATGAAAGGAATCGAAGTAGTAAGCATGATCAAGATTAATGGATCCTGGGTAAACCAAGAGGACTTAAGTAAAGAAGAATTTTCTCAGATTTTGGAGAAAAAATTAGACGAGACAATGAAAAATATAGGATTCGAAAGAAGAAAAACCGCTTAGGCGGTAGAAGGGAGGACAAGCATGGAGATTAAAGGAACTTATCACTGCCAGACCACTCAGCAGCCAAACACATTAAACAGCTGGGACATCCGGTCAGTCTCCGTAGATCTGCCGGAAGTGCAGGACAAGCCCTACTGGCATAAGGTTACAGCATCTGTGATCGGGTTCGTGCTGGCGATGATCGGATGGTGGTTGGTGTTTGGGTATTAAAAAAGAGTGCTGTCACAGGGCGGCAACCCTCAAGCACTCAAGAAATTAGATCAGTTAAATTGTAGACGAAAAGGAGAAGTTTGTAAATGAAAATTACGAAAATTAAGATCAAAAATCTTTATGGAATTACAGAATATGAAGGAGACGGAAAGAGTGTAGAGCTTTCCGGAACAAATGGAGCAGGCAAATCTTCCGTGATTGATGCGATTCGGTACGCACTTACAAATAAGTCAAATCGCAAGTATGTTGTGAGAAACGGAGAAACAGAGGGGGAAATTCTGATTGAAACAGATAACGGATTGAGAATCAATCGGAAGGCAAGAACGAATCAAGCGGATTACAAGAGCGTGAAGCAGAACGGTCATGAGGTGGGGAGTCCGGAAACATTTTTGAAAGATATTTTTACTCCACTGCAGCTGTCGCCAGTTGAATTTATGGAGAAATCCGAAAAAGAGCAGAATGCAATTTTGCTTGATATGATCCAGTATGACTGGTCATTGCAGACAATCCGTGAATGGTTTGGTGAAATTCCAGATTGGGTATCTTACGATCAGAATATTTTACAAGTTTTGAATGATATACAGTCGGAAAACGGCATGTATTACAGGAATCGGCAGGATGTGAATAGAGATATTCGGAATAAAAAATCATTTGTTGAGGATATCGCAGATGCTATCCCGTCTGGATACGATGCAGAAAAATGGGAAAATGAAAATCTTGGACAGCTGTATCAGGAAATCGAGCGCATTAGAAAAGAAAATGAACAGATTGAGAAAGCAAAGCGATTCATTGAGCAGAGGGACAACAAAGTCCGATCATTTGAAGCGGATAAAGAGATTAAATTATCCGCATTGGAAAGGTCGTTTACTGCAGAGCGCGAACGTCTTTTGAAAGAAAATGAAAGGCTGCAGGCTCAGTTGAGAGAAAATCAAACAATGCTTGCTGGTATGGAAGAGAGAAAAGCGGACAAAGCAGAAGTGATCGTAAAAGAATATGAAGCGAATGTTGCGAAATATGACAGCTCTGTAGAAGAGTATAAAGAATTGTCAGAAAAAGAAGTGCAGGATTATTCGGAATTGCAGAATCAGGCATCTTATGCGGAAGAGATGAAATCCCACTTGAATGAATATCGTCGAATGGTTGATCTACAGAACGAAGTGGAGCGATTAAAAGCAGAATCCGAAGATTTTACGCAGAAAATCGAAAAGGCACGGTCTCTTCCGGGAGAAATCTTAGAAACTGCAACTATTCCGATTTCCGGTCTTACAGTTGTAAACGGTGTTCCGCTGATTCACGGACTCCCAATCAGTAATCTATCAGATGGAGAAAAACTTGATCTGTGTATCGATGTGGCGATTCAGAAGCCTAATGGACTGCAGATCATCCTGATTGATGGAGTGGAGAAAATGTCTACAAAAATGCGGACAGACCTGTATCAGAAGTGCAAAGATAAAGGATTACAGTTTATTGCAACAAGGACAACAGATGAAGAAGATCTGACAGTGATTGAATTATAAGGAGAATCGATATGGAAGAAATGATTGTAAAAGAGGAAAAACACGAATTGAGTCCATTTGCGGACAGCCAGAGTTTTCAAAAGATTTTTGATATCGGAAAAATGTTTGCTACATCGCAGCTGGTGCCACAGAATTACCAAGGCAAGCCGATGGATTGCACGATTGCAGTAGATATGGCGAATCGGATGGGGGTATCCCCTATGATGGTCATGCAGAACCTGTATGTTGTAAAAGGCAAGCCTACATGGAGTGGACAGGCTTGTATGAGTATGATCCGGGCGAATACAGAATTTAAAAATGTCCGTCCGGTGTACGATGGAACACCTCATACAGATAATTGGGGATGCAGAATTGAAGCAGAATATAAAGATAGTGGAGAGAAAATCAAAGGAACTACAGTGACGATCGAAATGGCTAAAAAAGAGGGATGGTATGAAAAAACAGGAAGTAAATGGAAAACCATGCCGGAGCAGATGCTTGCATATCGTGCGGCTGCGTTCTTTGCTCGGGTATATACTCCAAATTCTCTTATGGGGGTTTATGTCGAGGGTGAAGCAGAGGACATATCCAAAAGCGATACAAGAGTAGCGGAAAACCCGTTTGATTTTGAAGCTGCAGTGCAAGAAGCAGAGGAGGTATTTGAATGATTTTAACGCAGGAAAATTATTACAGCAAAGAAGCAAATCAGGAGTATCTCAGTGTCTCGCAGTATAAGGATTTCTGCGGAACAATCGGACGTGTTGGGTGTGAGGAACAGGCACTTGCAAAGTTGAATGGTGACTGGGAAATGGAGAAAACAACAGCACTTCTGGTTGGGTCTTATGTGGATTCTCATTTCGAGGGAACGCTTGATTTGTTTAAGGCTCATAACACAGAGATATTTACAAAAAAAGGAGAGTTAAAGGCAGAGTACCGAAAAGCAGAAGAAATCATAAACCGAATCGAAAGAGATCCTTTATTCATGATGTTTATGAGCGGAGAGAAGCAGAAAATCTTTACAGCCGATCTATTTGGAGCGAAATGGAAAGTAAAGCTTGACAGCTATTTGCCCGGTAAATGCATCGTTGATTTGAAAGTAATGAAATCCCTGAGAGAAGCGCATTATGCGAAAGACATGGGACTGATGGACTTTGTGAGGTTTTGGGGCTATGACATACAGGCTGCCGTATACCAAGAGGTAGTGAGGATCAATACAGGGGAGCGGTTGCCGTTTTATATCGCAGCAGCCAGCAAGGAGAAAGTGCCAGATATCGAGATTATCCAGATCCCGCAGGAATGGATGAATGATTGCTTGTCTGGAATGGAGATGAATGTGTCAAAGATTCTCTCTCTGAAAAATGGAGAAATCGATCCAATCCGTTGTGAAGTTTGCGACTGGTGCAAGCATACCAAAATACTAAAAGCACCAATCTGGCCAGATAATTTGATAGGAGAGGTATAGATGAAAAAGTCAGACACTGTGGTTACGGAATACGTTGAGTTTTGCTTGATATGCGGGAAACCATACAACATCGAGGGGCATCACCTGATCTGTGGAAAAGGAAGAAGGCAAAAAGGAACGGAGGACAAGCTGCTCCTGCCTGTATGTAGTGATTGCCACAAAAGGATACATGGAGATGGTGTAAGCATGGCACTGTCGAAGATGGTAGGGCAGGCAATCTATGAGCAGAACCATACACGAGAGGAATTTAGGGAACGATATGGACAATCATATTTTTGAAATCAGAGGGAAATTTTACAAAGGACATTGTTTCCCGGGTCTGAATGATTACATACATGAGATCGGGAAGAACCCGAAAGCAGGAAATCGAATGAAGCAACAGTATCAGATGATAGCCTGTAACGCCGTCAGACTTGGTTTAAAGCGTTTTAAAACAGATAAGCCTATCATTCTGCACTATATGTTTAAAGAGCCGAAAAAAGGCAATAAACGGGATAGAATGAATGTTTTTAGTTTTGCGGACAAGGTGATTGAGGACGCATTGCAGAAATGCGATGTGATTGTTAATGATGATCCGGCTCATGTCGTGAATACAACGCATGAGTTTGAGTATACAAGTGGAATCCCGTCAATCATTGTCCGGATTGAAGAGGTAATGAGGTAGAGAGCCTTGTTATAAATTGTAACCCGTTCATGTTCAGGTACGTCACACTACGCTGAATACATATCCCGGGATTTCTCCCGGGAGGAAAGGAGTGAAAGACTCTAGGAACTATGGCTAAAAAGTATTACTGGCTAAAACTGAAAAACAACTTTTTTAGTCAGCCAAAAATAAAAAAACTTAGGAAAATAGCCGGTGGAGATACTTACACGATCATATATCTGAAAATGCAGCTTTACAGTCTGGAAGATGATGGGAAGTTATATTTTGACGGCATCGAAGAGAATTTTGTAGAGGAAATGGCATTGAAGATAGATGAAGACCCGGAAAATGTAGGCGTTACAATTCAATTTTTGCTTGCGCAAGGACTTATGATTTTATGTGATGATAATGAGTATTTAATGACAGAAACGCAAGAATCAATAGGGACAGAAAGTGACTCAGCACAACGAGTTAGAGCGCATCGTGAGCGAAAAGCGTTACATTGTAACGATACAGTAACATTGTGTAACACAGAGAAAGAGATAGAGAAAGAGAATAGAGATAGAGTAAAGAGAAAAGAGAAAGAAAAAGAGATAGAAGAGTTATTTGAGCGATTATGGAAAAAATATCCGGAGAAAAAAGGAAAAGGACAGGTAAGTAAAAAGAGCAAGGAAAGGCTACTCGATATTGGCTACGAGCAATTCGAAAGAGCGATAAATCGCTATAAAGAAGATTTAAAAGAAAATGAATGGAGAAAACCTCAATACGGCAGCACCTTTTTTAACACCGGATATGAAGATTATCTCGACAAAAATTATCAGCCACCAGAGAGGACGGCAAAACCGCCAGTAAGCAGAAACCTAAACAACTTTGATCGCAGAGAATATGACATGGACTCTCTGGAAGAGCAACTACTGAACTCGAATTAAGGAGGAACTATGGAACCGAAGAAAGTAACAATAAATTACGCTCTGCTCTGCAAGGAACTAGAAAAGCAGGGCAAGACGAAAGAGAAATTCTCGGCAGAACTCGGGAGAAGCAAGTCTTTTGTCTGCAATATGGCAGCGTTTATGTACGGCAGCACCAAGCGCAAGAGAAAGAAGAGGGTGAGAGGAAAATGAGTAGAGCAGCACATTTTTTGGATAAGTACCGATTCCAGATTGAAGAGATGGTAAAACTCGGATGCACGGATGAGCATATCTGCAGAGTGCTTGAGGATATTACCGGAAAAGAAGTGAAAAAGAGGGTAATAGCAAACAAGAGGATGTGGTTAAGAAAGATGGAAAATAAAAGAAAACAATACGAACCGTACAAGGGAGAAATTAAGTACATGATCGAATACGGACTTACGATCCAGAACATCTATGCAGCAATAAGCGAAGAGAGCGGAATAGATGCGAGCATTGAAACGTTTAAAAACTTCCTGAAGGATAACGATATGATGCCTGAGTCAAAGAAACAGGAAGCTTCGGTCAAGGATATCTTTGGCAACATTGCAAATTACATGGAGTTTCACGAGGGCTGGGTGCGGACCAGTTGCCGGCTCAACAGGGCGATGTCGAATCCAAACCGGATATTAATGCGGAGGTATTTGCAGTAGGTTATAAAAAATAAGCGAAAATAGAAAGGAGCCAGCCTCCGGCCGGGGCAAGGGTATACCGGGCTTCTGAGGAAAAATGAAATTTATAGATTTTTTTGCCGGAATAGGCGGATTTAGAAGAGGGCTTGAGCTTGCTGGACATGAGTGTGTTGGATTTTGTGAGTGGGATAAGTACGCAACTGCAAGCTATACATCCATGCATTTAATCACAGATAAACAAAGAGCATATTTAAACACTCTAACACTCAAGCAAAGACAAAAGGAGATTTTGAAAGATGAATACAGAAACGGAGAATGGTACTCAAGTGACATTAGAACAGTGGATGCCAGGAGCTTGCCCGAAGCAGATTGTTGGACATTCGGCGCACCCTGCCAAGATTTCAGTGTTGCCGGAAAGAGAGCAGGACTTGACGGAGACAGATCGAGCCTTGTACGAGAAATTTTTAGACTGTTGGAAGAACAAGAAGAAAAAGACAGACCTGAATGGATTATCTATGAGAATGTTAAGGGAATGCTTTCTAGCAACCGAGGACTCGACTATCTGTCAATCCTCTCTGAAATGGACAGACTCGGGTACGATATCGAATGGCAGAATATTAACAGTAAATGGTTCGTGCCACAAAACCGGGAGCGCATTTACACTATCGGACATCTTAGAAGATATGGTTACAAAAAAATACTTCCTGTCACGGGAACAGATGGAGAAAATAGTGTTTCAATAATCGCTCATAGAGATGGATACAGAAGAAATACACAGACTTTTTCTCCAGGCGGAATAACAGAAACCCTCGATACGGGACAAGGCGGAGGAAGAGGACACCATGTTGGAATTCCTTGTTTTTGCGACATGAACTATAAGGCAGGTTTAAAAACAACAGATAGCGCCAGAGCAATGCAAGCAAGATACAATAAAGGTGTATGTAATAGATCGGGAGAAGTTTCTGGTGTCGTAATTCCTGTTCTCACGCCAGTTAGAGCAGAGAAGCGACAGAACGGACGAAGATTCAAAGAAAATGGAGATCCGATGTTTACATTAACTTCTCAAGATAGACACGGAATAGCAATCAATGTAAAAGAAGCTACAAAGCAAGGATACGATGTAGCACATGAAGGTGACAGCATTAATCTTTCTATTCCTGATAGCAAGACAAGAAGAGGAAGAGTCTGGAAACAATTAGCAAATACGCTAGATACAAGCTGTAACCAAGGTATTTTTGTTCAGGTGGAAAATGAATTAACAGTGTATGCTATTTGGTATGAAAAATACAAATGTTACATAGCAATCAGAAAATTGACTCCAAAAGAGTGCTTTAGACTACAAGGGTGGACGGATGATTATTTTGAGAAGGCTAAGTTTGTAAATTCGGACAGTCAACTTTACAAACAGGCTGGAAATGGAGTTACGGTAAATGTTGTAAGAGCAATTGGAGATAAAATGACGATTATGAGGAATGACTAATGCCAAAAACAGAAGAAACATGGATGGACGGGATCACCGCGGAAATGATGGAACATATTTGTGACAACCTGTGCAAGTATCCAGATCAGCTAAATGGAATAGAACTGGAAGATAAATGCGCAGAATGCAAGATGGGGCGGTTTGTGTGCGATATTTTGAACCAGTATAACAAGTGTGCGAAGTTGCTGGAGCAGATGCGATAGAACGGAGGAAAGGAAGATGAATAGAGAAATCCTTTTTAAAGCAAAGAGAAAAGATAATGGAGAATGGGTGGAAGGATATTATGCATATACTACCAATCCGCTAACAGAAGATGGTAAACCAATAAAACATCTGATTTGTAATGGAACTAGTATATTTAATGACTTGATTGATCCAGTCACCCTCTGCCAGTACACAGGACTGACCGACAAGAATGGTAAGAAGATTTGGGAGAATGATATTGTAAGAAATGGAAAAGGTGATATAGGTGTAGTGCAATGGTTTGAAGAACACGCTGTATTTATGATCTGGAATAAGACTAAACACCATGTTTACTATTTAGCAGAAAATGATTTTTCGAAAATCGAGATTGCTGGAAATGAGTTTGATAATCCAGAGCTGTTGGAAATGTTCCTGTGGAAAAAGTAAAGCTGATATCCAAAGAGGAATACGAAGCGAATACAGAATGTGATTAGAAAACAATTTGAGCCTAATATGACAGGAAAAAATAATCGGTGTAAAAAATGGATTGAAGCATATGAGGAAAATTTATTATGCCAAGATAATTAAAGAGAGAGGTGAAAATATGCAGGACGCAAAAAAAGAGAAAATAGAATACCTTTTTGTATTTGATATAGAAAGCAAGGGGTGGTGGTTAAAAATAGACAGTATTGAGAAACTGGCTGACTATCACGAAAAAACAGGCAGTGGTAAATTTGACGAAGCATTTTCAATGTATTTAAACGATGGATATCCATATGAAATACTGGAAAAATTGAGTGTCGAAGAACGCATTAAAAAAATGCAAGACGAAGATTTTAAAATCTTGTTAGGTGCTGTTATGCAAGCTGAAAAGAACGAACTAAGTATATTGGATGGGTTCAGAAGTTTGAATATGGAAATCGGATTGGGTCAAATGAGGACAATGGAAGAATATGGTGCAATCTATATCAATTGTGTAGGGGGTTATACATTCGGTTTGAACTATAATCAATTCTGTCGGAGAAAAGAATTAGTATATCCCGATTTTAAAGAATCCGATATCAGAATCAAACAATTTCAAGGTGGAGAACATTATTATGCCTATATAGGTGATATGCAAGTGCGGGATGGTGAAAATTTTAAATGGAATAGTCATAAAGAAGCGTATGACAAGGCACTTGAAGTAATAGAAAAAAGTTAAGGGGATACATATGAAAAGAGCAGATTTGGAAACATTTCTAGGAAAAATGGTGGAATTAAAATTGTTTGATGGTAGCGTGATTCGTGGATGTTTGAGAAAGACACAGGATGAAACCTTTAAAGGAAGAAAGGAAAAGGCACGGAGCAAGCAAAACAGCAGAAGAGCTGGAAAGCTATATTTATGGGCTGACTCGCACAGTAGATATTGTGGAGAAGTATGTGGGTAAGGAGGAATAACATGGACATTTTAATCACAATCGCATTCCTGACCCTGTACTATATCCTGGGGCTTGGAACAGTGATTACTTTGAAAACAGGAATCGAAGAGGATGTAAAACTAGAAGGTGCGGATTACCTTCTGGCTGCGGGATTTCCGATACTGTTATTTGTGGTGTTTTTGGATAGTACGGAGATTATGGAGGTGACGGCATGAGAGGAACCTTAAAGCACAGACGCAGCGCAAAGGAAATGAAACGGGATCAGGATGATCACTTTGCAGATCTGGCCGAACATGAACCAACAGAGAATGCCAAAAAGTGGATGCAAAGAGGTGCGTACTCAGTAGAGGACTGCTTAAGAAAATGGGGAGTAGATACGAAAGGGAGTGTTGCCAGTGGACAAGAAGATACTGATTGAGTATGCAGACATGAAAGAAGAGATAAAAGATCTGAGACGTAGGATTGCAGAGGATAAAAAGAAAATAGAGCAACTGAACAAGATTACTGTGCAAGATTCTGTTGCATGTGGAAAGAAAGGCAACAAACCATTGCGAACAGTGAAAATAACAGGCTTCCCACAAAGAGAATATGAAAAACGTGAGTTTTTACTTGAAAAGCGCATTGCAAAGCTGCAGATGTTGGAGACGGATCTTCTGGAGAAACAGATACAGGTAGAGGAATATATAGGACAAATTAAAAAAAGCGAAATCCGGATGATTCTCAGATTTTATTATATTGATGATCTAAGTTGGGTACAGGTATCACATAGGATGAATGAAGTATTCCCAAAGAAAAGGAAAGCATATACAGAGGACAGTTGCCGATGCAAACATAACAGATATTTAGAAAAATTTGAGAAAACGACGGAAACGACGGTTTTAAAATGTTAATATGGTATAAAGCCGAAAGGAACAAGCTGGACGGCTGAGGTGTTTTTGGTTTTCCTCCTAAAGACAACCAGTAAAACCACACACAAATTATAAAAGGCGTCTTGCATGAAAATGCAGGGCGTTTTTTGTACGTTATGTCAATTGTAAAAACAGAACAAATGTTCTATAATGATTAAACCGAAACACAACGAGAATGAGACGCAAATTGTTGATAATTGTCAAAATTTAGTATATTATTATTAAAATGTGGTGAGTTTGATAAGGTTTGTGTGGAGGAAAATATGAATGATAAAAAACGAGTGACGATAAAATATCAATATTATCAATTATGCACTTTTAATGGAGATAAGTATACTGAAGATTTGTATGACTTGGTAGAGTGGCTGGGAAGAGTAGGTGGATTATCTTTAGAAGAAAAGGTACATGAGGTTAGCGGAATCGAAGGACGCCTAGAAACGGCAATACCAGTATTTAATGATGAATTTTTCGCATTAAATTTCATGAGACTTGATATACTTAGTAATACATACATTTTAGGTAAAGATACAGAAGCGAGGCATATAGATTTAGAAGAAAATGAGTATATAGGAAAGAATACTGTAATGCTATATGATCCGAAATATTCTATTGCGATGGTGCAGTGCAATCGTGGAAGTTACGGAATCTATGGTTTACAAAAATATATTAATTCTTTTAATAGTGGAATGAATTTATGTTATTTTAGACCGATAAATAATGATGTGACAGATGAGTATTTAAAATCTACACCTGCATTAAAAATAGATGTTAGGTTTGCAAATACAAGGCAGTTTAATCCGGGAAATTCACGCGTTTTTAATAAAATAATTGATGCTTGTAATGAAATTGAATGTTATACAGCACATTTGGAATGTGGCTTGGGCTATAATAGAGGAAATGAACTTGAAAAAGAAACAGTAACTGAAATGGTGAAGGAATTAAGAAAGCCAGAAAATAGAGAGGCTGTTTCATCAGCAAGAATAACGTTATCGGATGATCAAAAGTCAAGCGTTTTTGATTTATTTGACAATATTTGTTCGGATAAAATAAATTTTGAGGTTCCGGCCAGAGGGGAATTGGGATTTAAATTTATGGTTGGTAAGATGATAGAAAAATATAATGAAAAAGGAAGCAGAGCACGAATATACTCGATTTTAAGAGAATAGGAATGATGTAAGTGAAAAGGATAGGAAAAAAAATTTCAGAATACTGGGAATTATATTATCATATTTTTATTCCAATTTGCATGACTATGTTAGGAACCATAGTATGTTGGAACAAAAAAATTTATTTATGGAATTCAAATAACTATTCAGATATGTTAGGTGCTGTTATAACGTTTCTGTCCATAGTAATTAGCATTTTTGGCATACTAATTCCAACCGTTTTCACAAATAAAACAAAGTTGGTTGATTTTTTTGTTAAAAATGCAGATACTACTTATTTAGTAAAGGATATTAAAAGAGTAATGGCAAGCGGAATAAGTAATATACTACTGGTATGTTTATTGTATTTACAGGACATATTTCCGCAGAAGTTTTACTGTATGATTTGTGTTTCATGCTTATTTTTATTCTTATATTTTTTATGTGGATCATATAAGTATCTTAGTTTACTGTTACGGCTGGTAATTGAAACAAAAGAGCCGCATAATGGAAAAAAATATGAAAAGTCAGTAGATGCAGAAAAACAAAAAGCCGTTGCAGAAATGTTGAAAAAGCAAAAGAAAATATGAATAGATTATATAAGGCATCCTTCGGGGTGCTTTTCCAATACATAAAACATTCCATTCTTCACATACTATATCTGAGGTGAGGAAAATGGATAAGAAGGATCAAGAGAAGTCAAACAGAAAGAAAAGCAATGAAAAATTCAACAGCATTACTCAAAAGGTAAAGCCGGAGAATCAGAACCAGCGTCATAATGCCAGAAAAGAGGCAGTTGATGTGAAGATGAGACAAATGTAAGACGTCCATTAGGGCGTCTTTTCTAATACAAAAATACGGATACATAACTCAGTCGGTTAGAGCAGCAGCCTTATAAGCTGTGTGTCACGGGTTCGATTCCCGTTGTCCGGATTGTGGACTACTGCAAGTTCCCTCCTTTTTTATAAATTTTGATTGTGTACTTGGTTATTTTGGTTTTTGTTGGCATTTTCAAGTACTATACATTTTGCAGTAGTCCTAAATATTAAAAAAGTGTAAATTAACACCAAAATATTGAAATCATACAGTGAATTTGAGATAATCAAAAAAATAAAACGGAGGATGAATCAATGTTTACACAAAGAGTTTCTGTTGAGGGCGATCGCATAGTAGGTCAAAAAATAGTTTATGGGGTATTTAGTGAACAGGTTATTTCAAAAGAGGAAATTTCAAAAATGGAAAAGATGAAAGAATCTGAGTTCCTAGAATACGTAAAAAAATCAGAGAATATAAAAGAATATTTGAAAATTGGAAAATAGCGAACATTAAGGGGCACTTCGGTGTCTCTTTTTTGTACTAAAAATTAACAGATTGGAAGGTGGTGAAGTGGCAGGTTATGATAACATAAAAGATCGTGGATTTGATAAACGAACAACGGAGGAACTACGAATAATTACTTCTAAAGGTGGTAAAGCAAGCGGAGAAGCAAGACGGAGAAAGGCTGATTTCCGAAAGACATTGAACATGCTGCTTACCGCTGAAATAGATAGTTCTGAATGGAAGCCGGTTCTGGAGTCACTTGGTGTTGAGTGTACTCTGGAATCGGCTCTTTTGATGGCACAGATCAAAGAAGCGCTGAGCGGAAATACACAGGCAGCTACATTCGTAGCGAAGTATGCGGGGCAATCACCGGAACCGGATGAGAACAGACGCAACCGGGAGGCGGATACAGAATTGAAGCTAGCAAATGCAGATAAGTTGAACCGAGATTGCAGCAATGAGGATGAAATGGAAGGAGTAGAGATTATCAATGACGCAGACAAAAAAACAAGTTAGAATATCAGATTTGATCATTCCAAAATATCTGCCGTTATTCAACGATAAGCAGCATAAACATATCATCCTGACTTCTGGCCGTGCCGGCACGAAATCCAGTTATGCAGGTGTTAGAGGTATTTTCCAGTTGGTGGATGATGCAAATGGTTCAGCAGTAGTCCTGAGAAAACATCACAATAAACTGCGGAAAACAGTATACAAAGAAATGCTCCGGGGCATTAACCGGCTAGAAATTCCCAAGTCATATTTCAAGATCGGAAAATCCCCGATGGAGATTACATATAAAAAGCACAATACAACGATGTATTTCTCCGGTTCTGATGGAATTGACGATACAAAAGGTATCATCGATGAGGACAAGCCGATAAAGCTTGTAGTACTGGATGAGCTGACAGAGTTCTTCGATGATGGGGAAGGGGAAGATGAACTGGCGAATATAGAAGCAACGTTCGTCCGTGGAAACAAAGCTGGTTTCCAGATGATCTATCTTTACAATCCGCCGAAGAATCCGAATGCTACGATCAACCTCTGGTGCAAGAAGATGGAAGAGCGCGAGGACTGCATCCATATTCACACAAGCTACAAAGATGTTCCGGTTGATTGGTTGGGACAGGATCTGATTGATTCTGCAGAAGCTATGATGCGAGCTGATATCAAGATGTACCGATGGACATGGTTGGGCGAGCCTACTGGAGTGGATGACCTGATCTACTATATGTTCTCTGCAGAGAAGCATATTTATCAGCCAGAAGATTACATCGAGGAAGAAAAGAGAAGTATCGGGGAGATCGGAATCGGAGTGGATTACGGTCAACAGAATGCGACAGTCTATGAAGCATTTGGTTTGGACTATCAGAATCAGGTTCTGCGAGGGATTGATGAGTATTACTACTCCGGGCGAGACAGTGGAACGCAGAAGTCCCCATCAGAATACGCACAGAATATGAAAACATTCTGCGACAAGATAGAACAGGAGTATGACCGTGTAGTCAGCTACATATTCGTGGATCCATCGGCAGCAGGTCTGATTGAGGAAATACGGAGAGTCATCCCCCATATACCGGTTATACCGGCGCAGAATGATGTCAAGTTGGGGATCAGCCGTGTGCAGAAGTTGTTGTCTTTCGGAAGAATGATCGTCAGCGAGAAACAGAAGATGCTGATCAAGGAGTTTGGACTTTATCAGTACAATACAGATGGAATTAAAAAAGGCGTTGAGATACCGGTAAAAGAGAACGATCATGCACTTGATGGAACACGCTATTTATGCGTTGGAATGTGGAACCGGATTAAATTTATGTTGCCAATATCAGAAAGAGGTGAGGAACGTTGATACAGTATGAAACTATAAAACAGGCAATGGGAGTGGATGTTGCGGTATCCCGGAGAATGGCACAGGCAATCTATCGGTGGTCAAAGATGTATATCAACGAATCTCCTTGGCTGAATGATGATGTAAAGGGACTGAACCTCCCGGCAGCAATCTGCTCCGAAATGGCAAGACTGGTGACAATGGAATCCAGCATCAATATTACGGGCGGAAGCAAAGCTGAAATGATTAAAGAGGGGATGCAGCCGTTTCTAAATGAGATTTCAAACTACACAGAGTTTGCCTGCAGTACAGGCGGTGTGGTCTTTAAACCGTATTTATCCCAGAAAGGGATTGAAATAGATGTGGTGAGAGCCGGTGACTTCTATCCGGTAGAATTTAACAGCGCAGGAGAGATTACAGCGGCTATCTTCCCAGAGTTTAAGCGTGTTGGAAAGAATCTTTATACAAGGCTTGAATATCATGCATTGTATGGAAGCAGGTATAGCATTGTAAACAAAGCGTTTATCAGCAAGAAAGCAATGGTAAAAACGGATGATATCGTAAATCTCGGACAGGAGATCAATCTGGAAGAAGTACCGGAATGGTCAGATATTGACCCTTATGTTGAGTTTCAGAATGCGGACAGGATGCTGTTTTCTTACTTCAAGATTCCATTGGCAAACAATACAGACATCCATTCTCCTCTTGGTGTATCGATCTATGCAAGAGCCGTGAATCAGATCAGGGATGCTGATGAGCAGTATGGAGCAGTGCTGTGGGAATACAAATCAAAGGAAACTGCAATTCAGGCGGCAGATGAATTTTTCCGGAAGAACCGACAGGGAGAAGTTATCCTGCCAAAAGGAAAAGAGCGTCTTTACCGGGCAATGGGGCCGAATGTGATGAGTAGGGATGGAAATCCCTTTTTTAATGCGTATTCGCCGGAGATCCGGGATGAGAGCTTCTTCAACGGGTACAACAGGATTATACAGAAAGTAGAGTTTAACTGTGGTCTTGCTTATGGAACTCTTTCAGATCCACAGGTAGTGGATAAGACAGCAGAAGAAATTAAGGCCAGTAAGCAGCGCTCTTACGCAACGGTAAAATCTATTCAGAATAGCCTTGGGAACGCACTTGAGAATCTTGTGGCAGCAGTGGAAGTGTGGATGTCACTGGGAGGCATTGCCACAGAGGGAAAGGTGGAAGTATCCTGCAGTTGGGATGATTCCCTTGTAACAGACAAGAAATATGAGACAGAGCAACTACGGGCTGATTTTAGTATGGGAGTTGTTGGTCCCGTAGAGTATCGGATGAAGCGTTTTGGTGAAACGGAAGAGCAGGCGATCAAGATGTGGAAACAGGCATCACAATTTAGTCTTGAAGATACAATGGAATAGGGTGTGAGGATATGCAGCCAAAGGAAATGGAGCACTTGCCACTGCAGCTTGAAAAGATGTTTCTCGAATTGCAGAATCGCATTATGAGAGATGTAGTCAGGAGGATTAAAAAGACAGGTGGAATTACATCTACAGCGGATTATCAGTTGAACCGAATACAGATCATTGGAAATTCCACGGAGTTCATTGAATCGGAAATAAAACGTCTTTCAGGGCTTACTGATCCGGAGCTGTGGGAGATTTATGATACTGTAATCGAAAAGGATTACACCAGAACAAAAGAAATCTACGAACAGGTAAATGCCCATTTCACACCTTATGAAGATAATGAGCAGATGCAGACATGGGCGAAAGCGATTCTAAGTCAGACAAAACATGAAATCCAGAATATCACACGATCAATGGGATTTGCTTTGGATTACGGAGGAAAGAAAGTATTCACTCCATTTTCGGAGTACTATCAGAAGTATCTTGATCGTGCATGTATGAACATTGTAACCGGAGCGTTCGATTACAATACCGTTCTCAGGCGTGTAGTAAAGGAAATGACAGCCAGTGGGATACGGACAGTAAATTATGCGTCAGGATATGGAAATCGGGTCCCTGTGGCGGTCAGACGAGCTGTTATGACGGGTGTACATCAGCTAGCCGCCCAGATCAACGAACAGGTGGCAAAGAATTTAGGGACAGATACTTATGAAGTAACGTGGCATGCCGGGCATCGCCCTTCTCACTGGTGGGGAGGAAATGTTTACACGAAACAAGAGCTGATCTCAATTTGTCGTTTGGGAGATGTAGATGGTCTGTGCGGAGCGAACTGTAAGCATAGTTACTTCGCATTCGTAGAAGGTGTGTCTGTCAGAACATATACACCGGAACAATTACGGGAGATGGAAGCAAACGAACAAATTACAAGGTCTTATCAGGGAAAAATATACAACGCCTATGAAGCGCAGCAGCGTCAGAGAACACTTGAAACCAGAATGAGAAAGCAGAGAAGTGACATTGATCTTCTAAAAAAGGGAAAAGCCAGTCAGTTGGACATACAGGCAGCCCAAGCAAAGTATCTGAACACGCTCCGGGAATATCAAGGATTTTCCAAAAAGATGGAGCTTCCAGAACAGATGCAGAGAGTGTATATGGATGGGCTCGGAAGAGTGTTGCCGGGAAGATGGTTTGGATCTAGGGCATCCGATAAAAAGTTCTTGCACGAACAGTTGTCGTATATGTATAATGGAGAAAAACAGTTCATACCGGCAAATACAGTGTTTCAAAACGTGAAAATTATAGCTGGAACAGGAAGCAAAACGGAATTAAGAGTTGCGGGGCGGCTGGCAGAGAGATATGGTGGAGTTGCAAGCGATTGGAGCAAATGTGCAGGAAAAATAGAAAGCGGAAAGTATATATTCGATATTCACTGGTATGAAAAGGGCGGCAAACAGTACGAGGCGAAGTTAAAGGTAAGAAAGGAAAAATTATGAAGCTGAGATATATAGGGGAATCATTTGGAGTAGATTCTTTAACGAATGGAAAAATATATGAAGCAAGTGAAGAGTCTGGAATGTATCGTGTCATTGATGACAGCGGAGAAGATTATTTGTATTCAAAAGAGAATCCGGCACCACTTGATGGTAGCAGTCCAGGTGGACGTTGGGAAATTGTAAAAGAGTAATACCATTTATTCTTAATTGAGTGAGTGGTATTTTTTATATCAAAATAATAAATCAGCATCTATCCAGAGTGGTAGGTGCTATTTTTATACGCTTTCCTCAATTTTGGGGATAGTATTTGTCCGATCAACCCTCAAGACATTTAAACTGCGGGAAATATCCCCTGTGGCATGGGAGAATAACTGCCACGGCCAGCGGAGACACCGCGATAATAAACAGTGGTCAAGGAAAGGAATAAAGATGCAGTTAAGAGACGTATTAGGAGAAGAACTTTTCGGACAGGTAGACGCAAAGATTCAGGAACACAACAACGGGATCGAGGATAAATTACAGCATGTCCGGTTTGTAGACTTGTCGGAGGGTGGCTACATCAGCAAGGAAAAGTACCAGAGTCTTGAGACGAAAGCGAATGGACTGGAGACACAGCTGGGCGAAGCAAACAATACGATCAAGTCTTACAAGGACATGGATATTGACGGAATCAAGCAGTCTGCCGATGACTGGGAGGAAAAGTACAACGAAGACACAAAAGCACTAAATGACCAGATTGAATCAGACCGAAAGATGTTTGCAGCAGAGCGGTTTTTGGATACTCAGAAGATTAAATCTCCTTTATCCAGAAAGACAATCTTACATGAGTTTCTGGAACAGAAGATGGAGTTTAAAGATGGTGCTTTTGTTGGCGCAGATGAGTACATGAAAGGCGTCAAAGAGAAATACCCAGATGAGTTCGAACAGGAAGAACCGGATGGAGGAAAAAAGACGTGGGTAAGAGGAACTCATGGTACTTATAGACCGGAAACAAAATCCGAAGAAGAAGCTTACCTCTCAAGAAAATATGGAAACAACAAATATGCGAAATAGAAAAGGAGAATGACAGAGTATGAAATATGGCGGATATAATGTAAGTGAAAAATACAGTTCAATCGTTGCACCAAATTTTTATTTTGATGCAATTTTTCAGCCGGGAATGACATTTAACGATCAGTATCAGGGAGATGCGGAAGGAGCGGGAGCAGTAAAAGTATTCCGTCTGGCTGCTAAGGCTGCAAAAGATCCGAAAAAGCCAGCATCTGACTTTGAGCATGGAACTGCAGGAAATGAACTGATTTCAGTATTGATGAACAATTCACAGCAGGAATCAACAAAAATCTACAATGTACAGGCGAGTGCCGTACCATTCGATACAGCGGATGCTCATCTCGCACAGTCTACACAGGTTTGCAAAGAAGGGTGGCAGCAGTCTGGTCTTGCATGTCTGGTGCACGAAGGAACTGCAATGGAAGACACAGAAGCAATTACAACGTCCAACATTATCAGTAAGATAATCGCAGGAAGAAAAACAATCCGTAAACAGAAAGCGTCCGCGAATGTGGTCATGGCATCTGTAGAGACATACAGTACGATGCTGGAAGTTGCAGGGGACAAATTTACTCCGGTAAAGAATGACGAGATCATCCGTACCGGACAGATGGGATATTACCTCGGAATGCTGTGGGTAGAATGTAATATGCTTGATCTGACATCGGCAGCAAAATACTACGATTATACAGAAACGCTTCAGACAGAAGATCTGTCAAAGGTAGAGTATATCATGTATGACTGGAGAGGACTGCATATCATTGACCTGTTATCTATGGCAAGACTGAAAGACTCTGAGAACTTCAACGGAACTCTTGCACAGGTGGAAATCTGTACCGGATACCGTCTTGGAGATAAGAACTACGCAGTTGTAAAAAAAAAGGCCTAGATGACGATTTGGCACAAGTAGGAACTGCGAAAGTAGGCAAGGCAAAAGTAGGAAAAGTAAAATAGGAGGTATAAGTTATGGCATATACACCAACTACATGGAATAATGATGACGTTATTACAGCGGAGAAACTGAATAAGTTAGAGCAGGGCGTGAAGAACGAGCAGGTTGGACCAGCAGGACCAGCAGGACCGGCGGGACCAGCAGGGGCAAAAGGCGAAAAAGGCGAAAAAGGCGAAAAAGGCGATCCGGGTGCGCAGGGACCTGCTGGAACAAGTTACACTCTTCCAGCGGCGAACAAAACAACGCTGGGTGGTGTGAAACAGATGGCTTTGATTGCAGATTTGTCGACAGAAACAGCGACTGATCTGAAAAACAAAATCAATGCGATTCTTGCGGAGATGAAAAAACAGGGGATTATGGCGAATTCGTAAGGAGGAATAGGCGTTGATACGTGTAGATTTTCAGTTTTACGTAGAAGAATACAATGGAATTATAATCGAGGACGAACGGTCATTGAAACAGCCGATCTTGAAAGCTAACACCTATCTGAATCAAGTGATGCATTTACAGCCGAGTGAGAACGATATGGAGTTAGTGAAGCTTTGCCTGTGTGAACTTGCTGACATGATCTATCAGGATGATATGAACCGAATGGAACATGGAGGAAGAGAAGTGCAGTCGGAGAATACAGACGGATATTCTGTGAATTACGCGACAGAAGCAGAAGCGGGAAAGATTGCAGTAGACGCGCTGCAAACAAAGATCTATGCGGTCATCCGCCGTTATCTAGCGCATACAGGACTGCTTTATCTGGGGGTGAATGTCAATGCTTACGAATGCTAAGATTACGATTTTTAATCAGTGGCCAGACCGGGAGAGCAGGAAGATGGTGTTTATTCCTCATGTCATCCCTAAGGTCTGGTTTCATACAAACCAGAAAAGTACCGTAGGGGAAAATGGATTGAGAAGCGCGGATGAGTATCAGATTCGGATTCCGTATACAGAATGCGCTGACTGGATCACGCCGGATGCGTTCAACCGATTAACAGCAGTGTATGGGAAATGGACTGTGCGGAATGGTGATTTCTTTATCCTGGGAGAATGGGATGGAGGAAATGTCACCGGAATAGAAGATATCAGGAAAAGGTTCTCTGGAACGATTGGGAAAGTACTTAGTCATTCCGAGAACTTTTTTGGTTCTTCTAAGCATATCAGGATAGGTGGTGGTTCTTAATGGCAAAGATCAGGCTTGATATAGATCCGGTAGATAAAATTTTATTGAAGAGAAGTCTCAATAAGAACGGAGCAGGGCAGAAGTTCTTCACCCATGAAGTAAGACAGCTGTCCACACCTTATGTGCCGAGATTAAGCGGAAACCTGTCAATGGACAGTGTGACAGAAACAGCATCCTCTATTATATATGACACTCCTTATGCAAGGCGGCAGTACTACGAGAATAAAGGAAAGAACAGATCTGTACATGCTCGCGCTGGTAGTCACTGGACAGAGCGTATGTGGGCGGATCGTGGGAAAGAAATCGTACAGTCTGTTGCGAAATATTGCGGAGGGAAGGCGAAATGAGTATAACAAACCAAGTGGCGGAGTTTATTGCCGGGTGCCCGTTTCTGCAGGAGTTTCAGGAGATGTTCCCTGTTGTGAATGTAGATATGTTGGAGGAAGATGTGACCGCATACAGTATCGAAAGTACGCCAGCAGCACCAATCTTAAAGCGGTACGCAAACGGTGATACTGTCAGACAGTATGTATTTTCGTTATGTTCCAGAGTGCTTTACGGAGACGAAGAAAACAGGGACACATCGGAATTCTATGAGAAATTTGCAGACTGGTTGGATGAGTGTACAAAATCAGGTGCTCTGCCGGAATTGACGGGAAAACTGCAAAGCAAATCTATTCGGGCAACAACAGACGGATATCTGTATGACGCACAGGAGACGAAGTGCCAATATAGGATACAATGTCAATTTATTTATTATAAACGGAGGTAGTAAAAGTATGAAAATGAATATTCAGTTTTTTGCGGAATCAGGCGAGACTGGTGTCGTAGGAAGATGGCAGCATCCGGGATATCTGGATGTTTCAAAAGATCTGAGTGAAACTTATGAGCTTCTTGGATTTGGAGTGACTCAGTTGGACGATTCTCCATCTGCACAGACATCTTCCAAAAGATATGTTAATCAGAAATCAGCAACACAGAGGATCGGCTCTTATGAATGGACGGCACCATTGGAGTTCGACTTGATCCGTTCTGAAAAAGCGATCGAATTTATTGCGGATATCGGAGAAAATGAAAAGACCGGGTCAGATGCAGAAACTTATTATGTGAAGGTGTTCATGGAAAAGCCTGTGGCAGAACAGCAGAATAAGTTTTATGCAAAGAGAAGAAAAGTAGCCATCGAGGTGTCAGATTTCTCGGACAACGATGGTGAGATTCAGGGCTCTGGAAATTTACTTGGTGTATCGGATTGGGAAGATGGACAGTTTGATACATCTACAAAGAAATTTACGGTGGGGGGAGTATAATCCCCGCCGATAATGCCTTGGTTGGCGTGGGAGTAGTAGGTAAGGCAAGAATTGGAAAAGGAAGGAGTGCAAAGCAATGATTATCAATGGAGTAGAATTGGAATTCAACCTGTATGATCTGGAGAATCCAGAGTTGAAAGAACGATATAGAGCTGAGTTAGAGAAGATGAAGCATGTTGCAGAAGAGCTGCCAGAAGGAACAGAACTGGAGCAGAATAGATTTCTGTGTGGCAGAGTGAAGCAGATGTTTGATGTTGTATTTGGAGAGGGTACGGGTGATTGTGTATGCGGAAGAGGAAATGATTTGCTTACTTGTATGGCAGTTTATGAACAGTTGATTACAGAGCAGATCAGACAGGATAATCAGTACAACGAGATCATGGGAAGATTGAAAATGTTATCAATGGAAAATGATCCTGTAGAAAAATGATGAACCTCTTAATAGAAAAATTTCCAGAGTTTTTGATCGTGAATGGTGTGGAGTGTCCTGTAAAATGGGATTTCCGCACTGTTTTAAAATGCAATGAAATCATAGAAAGCGTAGAAGAATTGACGGGAGATTCTTTACTGAAAGTGCTGCTGTTGTTTTACAGGGATTGCGATTATTTCATGGAAGAACACGTGGATAAAATGTTCTGGTTCTTTTCCTGTGGAAGAGAGCAGTCAAAGAAGAAATTTCCGAGAAAGATCGCAGGGGTCAATGATAAGCAACCGTTTGACTTTCAAGAGGATGCAGGACTGATCTATGCCGGTTTCATCCAGCAGTACGGAATTGACTTGCAGGCAGAAGAGATGCACTGGTGGAAGTTTATGCTGCTTCTGGAGAATCTGGGAGAAGATACCAGGCTGTCAAAGGTCATTGAGTACCGTACAATGGACGTGTCTAATAAGAACCTCTCAAAAGAGGAGAGGGAGTTCTACCGGGCAATGCAGAAGTATTACGGTCTGGAACAGGCACCCGCTATGGATGATCGGACAAGACAGATTGAAGATGCGCTTCTCAATGGCGGCGATGTGAGTGAATTGCTTCGTACGAAAAACGTACGAACGTAGAGAGTGTGTGTAAAGGTGTGGCGAAGTGCTGCACCTTATTTTGATACTTGAAATTGCTAGTCAGCAGAGAGTATTGAATTTCGACTCCTAAATTTTGAGGAGTCCACATATATAGAGTCCATAATAAGTGCAGCGGAAAATTCCGCTCTATTTTTGCTTGGATTTATCATCAATGTAAAAATTTAAGTGGAAAGGATACGAAATAGTATGAAACTAAAACTTGTGAAACATGGAGAATTTTTAGGGACTAGATGTGATTTTTATGTAGATGAGGAAAACAACATCT
>OFCN01000173.1_pt1 | contig 39064 bp, 41 predicted proteins | sample 1520801 | NCBI WGS metagenome assembly OFCN01 (sample SAMEA2699029, study PRJEB24076) | metagenome | biome: Human gut stool | place: Spain | collected 2012-03-20 | reverse complement strand
CTATTCACTCCGTACTTTAATCCTTTTAAGGATATTGCTTTATATGGTTCCCCGTTTCTGTATAGAATCTCCATGAAGCCTTTTTCTATAAGTAACTGGTTGAATTGTGCTGCCGTGTACTTTTTCCCGTGTATCTTTAACAGGTCCGTCAAAGTGTATGCTTTGCGTACTATCTTACATTTATCTTTCTCTTTTGCAGGGGATGGGGTAAGCTTCTCAATACATGGGCGTTTTTCTGCCGGTATGTTCTCTGTAGAAACGGGTATATCAACCATTGGCAAACCTTTTTCTTCCGCTATCTTCTTCATTAGTTCCAGCGTTGAGGCTTTATCCGCTCCGCCTAACCTTTGCAAAGCGCCTACCCATTCGATAAGTTCATGTACCGTATGACTTGCTCCGGAATCTGTCGGATCAGGTAGGGTATTACTTTCCTTTGCCCTATCTTCTCTTTCTAGTTCATCCCAACGAAGGATTAACTTTGCACGGGCTTCGTCATTGAACTTGGTAGCGATGTACATACATTCCCGGTAGTCTAGTAGATACATAGGTTTTTGTCTATTCAATTGGTCGGTGTAAGAGATCAGCCCAAAACTGGACCCAACTACTTTCACCCATGCCGGCTCCATTGCTCGGATAGACCGTAATACATGGCGGTGTAGTTTTCCGGTCATTTCCGCAATCTCCACGGAGGACATAGTTCTTTTGTGCACACTCGGCTCATTTTTGAGTTCAGTGCTTGCATTAATGATTCTTGTTTTCATAATCGATTATATTTAAAAGCTATTGTTTTATATTCAGCCGAAACCAAATTTGGATGCGGCTACTTTTCTTTTGTTCCTTTCGCATTGAGCACCGGACATACACAGCCGGCACCGTGACGTTTTCAGATGATAGCTTTTGCCGTTCCGTACTACCGTCCGGTCATAGAAGCGATGAAGGGGAAGAACCTTTCCGCAATGTGTGCATTTCTTCCGCTCTATTCCGTCCACTATAACCCGGTTCTTTGGCTTCCGTTTAACTAGCTGGCACGAAATGCACTCATGTGCGCCATATCTCCGGCAGTAAGCTATAGACCGCTTGCCGCACTTGGCGAAGTGGGTGCAATCAGATCTGGGTGATATTTGATGTATATTCATAATCGGATTCTTTTAAACGTAAGCCCGGCAACCGTATTGTTACCGGGGTGGCTTTGTTGATTGGCGTCAACTAATGTGCCGGACCGAAACCCCTGACACTAACTTATTTTGCTTTCTCTATTCTCATCTTTATTATCCTTGGAGCCGTTGAGTTCTTTATTCTTGTCTCGTTCTCCAACTCCTTAACCCTTTCCTTTAACTGCAAGTATTCATCAGTCAGTAATACAATTCTTTGCAGTAAAATTTCGTATAAGTCCATAGTGATATATTTTTATTAGTGTGATTCGTAAACCATTTCATTTAGTACGGTGTAACCGTCTTTGCCTAGATTAACATTATAACTAGTGCCGGAGTCTATACTAGCTAAGCTGTCAATAACGCAAGTTTGGCAATACATAATGTTAACCGTTACTTTATCGTTGTTCTGTAGAGTCTTCAGCAGTCTTTCGATAAACTGCTCTCCTTGCTCTGTCCGCTCTTTGCTTGCGGGTTCAATCTTCATTTCCATACACTATAATTTCTTGTGCACCCTTTAACCCGTAACAGTAATCATCTATATTCACTCCGGTAAGTCCTAAAAGTGTTTTGTGCTCACCCCAACATTGGTGATCTAGTTCTATGGCTGCTTTCGCTATTGCTAAGACAATGCATCCGGCTTCTCTGTAGTTGTTATCATCCATGAGTGTAGGAATAACTTCAAGTAAACATCTTGCCAATGTTACAGAGCCGTTTATTCCTAAAATCTCCTTGCCGAACTTTGCAAGGTTGTAAACTTGGTCTGCATTCAGACCTTCAAACTTTTCTCCAATTTCTGAAAATTCCATAGCGTTATTATTTTATATTGATTGATTTCTGTTGTTATCGTTAAACATCTCATCCCAGATGCAAAAAGCAAGAAGGATGATACAGATAATTAGTGTTACGTTCATAATTGATTAAATATCAAAGAAGTGTTCTCCCTTCTTCCTAAATATCCTATAGCCAGTGTATAGGCATCCAAATAGTATTATTATCTCCATGTTATTGTATTTATCATATCTTATATGTTCTTTTTTTGGTGCAAATATAACCTTTAAGATATAATCCTACAAATATATTACTATGAAAATGTATCATTAATGATATATTTAACGTTGTTTTATATCTCGCATGCTATTGTTTGCGAAATAAATCTTTACCTTTGCATTATAACTTAAAAGCTATATGTATATGGAATCAAGAATCAAAGAACTATTAAAAGAAAAGGGTATTACTATTAGTGATTTAGCCGATAAAATCGGTACAACCCAAACAAGCCTTAGCCGTGCTTTAGGTGAGAACGGAAACCCAACTTATGAAACATTGAACAAAATATCAAAGGCTTTAAACGTTGACATGTCGGAGCTGTTTAAAAGTAAGGGCATAATTATCACCTGCCCCAATTGCGGTAAAAACATCAATATCAAGGTAGAATAACAGCCTACCGGATTGATTCTAGTAGGGAGTGATGCCATGCGTATTACTCCTTTTTTCATTGTCTCCATCTCGTTATAATTCAATGGTTGTAACCTGTTGGTATATCGTGGAGGCTCTTATTATCTCTAATGGTGTGCCAGTCACTTCTATTGCTGTGTACTCTTCGTATTCGAATACATTATGCTTTATTCCTTCTATTTGTAGCATGGTAGTAATATCCTCTACTTGCTTGCTCTCGTGGAGCTTATAAACCTTTGTTTCTATCATAGTGTATATTTTATGATGGGGGTAACTTTGAGTTACTCCCAGGGTTAATAATCTAATCTCCTACGTAATGCGCACCGTATCTGCCCGTACTAGCTGTATAGTAAGCCGATGCCGGTATGCTCTTATTATTGTACCTCTATATCAATTATATCGAGTACGTTATCAGTAATCATGCTATTCACGGATAATTGTGCATGTTTTATTTCATTTTCTTGCATCCATCTTTTTGCACGATTGATTGCCGATTGTTTATTACTGCCATCAGGAATAAATGCCCCTAAATCGTTGTACTGTTCGTCTAGCAGTTGGAAATAATATCGTTTCATACCCTTTATTGTTATGCAGGGCTTTCGCCCTGCTGGTTAATTTACTTATTGATTACTGTAATAAACTCACATTTAGCCCAAAGGGATAAGTCGTTACTATTCATATACTCTTGATTCTTTGCTTCGATTGCCTTTGCTTCTTGTTCACTGATTTCTTTACCGTTTACAAAATACCGTTTCATAATCTTTATATTTACGTGTTACGTTATTTTTGATGATACAAAATTACGTATTAATTCAATGCTAGCCAAATATTTTTCAAGGAAAATTTAGCCATAATGTAATTTTTGTGCATTTTGTTGCTGTGATACGTTATTAATTACTTATATTTGCATCAGAAATAAATAACGTACTAATTAAATTTATTATGGTAAATCTTAGAATTAAAGACATTTGCGCACAAAAAGGTATTACGCAAAAAAGCTTATCTGAAATGATTGAAGTTTCTACTACTTCATTAAGTCGAATAATAACAGGTGAGCAAAAACCGAGTTTAGACACTTTAGAAAAAGTAGCCACCGCTTTAAACGTCCCTATCTCGTCTCTATTTGAAGCGGAACGGGATTTTATAGCTTTTGTACGGCGTAACGGTGAAACATTCACCTTTGAGACAGAAGAGGCATTAAAGGCATACGCTGAAACGCTGCCGGTGTCTGATCGCACAAATAAAAAAGAAGATTAATAAAATGAAGAACGCCCGGCTACTTCTCACAAGCAACCGGGCGCAATTATTTGACTATACAAAGATACGCAAACTCGCTCACATACGGATGGATTTCGCAGGAATAATGCAAACTATTGGAATAAAAGGGAGATATGTAGGTTTTACCTATATTCGTCCATTATATGGTTTTGCCCCGTTTTGGAGGAGTTAGGAAAATAAATTGCTACTTATCCGTTGCCTGTTCAAGGTCGAAAACAATATTGGAAAAAGGTCTTTGTATTATCCTCTGACATCACCGTAAAGAACGCTGTTTCACTCATATTTTGCGAGTACAAAGTTAATACTTTTTTCGCTAAAGGGAGAAAATATAGGTTCTGGATGTTACGCATGGAGCTTCTTTCCATATTCCGCTATATTCGTCATGCCGTTCATTTGCTCGATATCCGGTAATTTTGCAAACAAAGTAAAAGGTTATGGAACAAGCGAATGTAAAGGTGTCGTTCTACCTCAAAAAGAGCGAGGCGGATGCCGATGGTATGTGTCCTGTAATGGCAAGGCTGAACATCGGCAAGTATTCTGAAGCGGCTTTCAGCGTGAAACTCCGTGTGCCGCAGGCAATATGGAGTTCGGGGCGTACTTCAGGCAAAAGTGTGAAGGCGAAGGAAATCAACAACCGGCTGGATGAAATCCGTGCGATGGCGTTGGGAGTCTATGCGGAACTGTCGGCTGTCCGTGACGGTGTGACTGCCGGGGATGTCAAAAGCCTATTGCTGGGCATGGCGGGAGAACAGGCAACGCTATTGAGCTACTTTCGCACGTTTATCGAGAACTTCGCAAAGCGTGTGGGCGTAAACCGGACGGAAGGTAGCCTGAGAAGCTATCGGAACGCCTACAACCATGTGGAACGGTTCATGCGGGAAAAATACAACTTGTCGGATATCCCGTTTTCGGCATTGACCCTCTCCTTCATACAGGATTACGATTCGCACCTTCGGACGGATTGCCGCCTCTCTCCGGGGACGATTATCAACCTGACCGTGCAGTTGAAAATCATCGTCGGTGAAGCCGTAGCGGACGGCATAATCACCACCTACCCGTTTACCGGCTATGAACCCGTGCGCCCGAAACAGAAACGGAGGTATCTCACATCCGAGGAACTGCAACGGCTTATGACCATGCCTCTTCACAGTCCGAACCTTTATCTCACACGGGATTTGTTCCTGTTCTCATGCTACACCGGCATCCCGTACAGTGATATGCGGCTTCTGTCGAAAGAGCATCTGTCGCTTGCCGATGACGGCACGTGGTGGATTAAAAGCTCGCGCCGGAAAACCGGAGTCGAGTTTGAAATCCCCCTGCTGGACCTGCCGTTACATATCATGGAGAAATACAGGGATACGGCACCGGACGGGAAACTGCTACCCATGTATTCCAACAGCACGATGAACCTTAACTTGAAACGTATCGCAAAACTCTGTGACATAGACTGTCCGCTGGTTTTTCATGCCGGCCGCCATACCTATGCGACCGAAATCACGCTCGGACATGGGGTTCCGCTTGAAACGGTCAGCAAGATGTTGGGACACGCCCGGATTGAGACGACCCAAATCTACGCCAAAGTGACTGATGACAAGATAAATGCCGACACCCGTGTGCTGAATGAGAGGATAGCGGAACGTTTCTCCGTGGTTATTTGACAAACGATAAAAAGCCAACGACATGAAAAAGAAATCAGAACATACAGACAATACCATCAAGCATCGCAGCACGTTCGCGATACTGTTTTATATCAACCGTACCAAAATGCGCAAGGACGGAACGTGCCAGTTATTGTGCAAGGTGAGCATTGATGCCGAATGGGAACAGATTGGCACGAAGGTATCCGTCAATCCCGACATCTGGAATCCGGAAAAAGGCCGTGCCAACGGACGCAGTGCGAATGCCGTGACGGTGAACCGTGCCATAGATGAATTGACGGAAGAGATTACCGGACATTACAACACAATCAAACATAATCTCGGCTTCATTACAGCAGAACTGGTAAAGAACGCTGTCATGGGTGTCGGCCAGAAACCGCTTACCTTGCTGGCCCTGTTCAGGGAACATAACGAGGATTTCAGCAAGCGGGTCGGATTGGACCGCATCAAGGAAACGCTTGATTCTTACTTGAGATCGTACAAGCACCTTTCCGCTTTCATCAAGGATAAGAAAGGCGTGGAAGATGTCACACTGCGTAGCCTCGACAAGAATTTTTACGATGACTTTGAACTGTTCCTTTGCAAGGATTGCCACATGATGCCCAAGACCGTGCATGAACACCTGTACCGTCTGAAAAAGATGACCAAGTTGGCAGTCAGCCAGGGAACACTCCGCCGTGACCCGTACTGCCGTCTTCACCCTGCGCTGCCACGACGGAAAAGCCGCCACATGAAGCTGGAAGACCTCAGGAAACTTATGGAGACACCCGTGGAGAAACCGCAACTGCAATTCGTGAGAGACATGTTCTTGTTTTCGACCTTTACCGGACTGGCTTACGCGGACTTGAAAAAGTTGAAGACAAGTGACATCACACAATCCGAAGACGGTGCGTGGTGGATTCACATACGCCGTCAAAAGACAGACACACTCTCTTCCGTCCGATTGCTGGATATTCCCTTACGGATCATTGAAAAATACCGTGACCAGCGGCAGGGGGACATGGTATTTAATGTTTACCGTCGTGGCTACTTTATCCTACTGACACGGGAACTGGGAAAGGTGTACGGCTTCGATTTGACTTTCCATCAGGCCCGTCATAATTTCGGAACCCATGTCACACTCTCGCTCGGTGTCCCGATAGAGACGGTCAGCCGCATGATGGGGCACATGTCGATTTCTACAACACAGCTTTACGCACAGGTGACGGACAAGAAGGTGGACGAGGACATGAAAGTCTTGAAGGCAAGCGGTTTCAGCGGCATGACTGAACTTTGCGAGGAGGATTTCACTACCCGGAAAGGCAGAAAAAGGACACCCCACGCTATCTGAAAATCAAGAACGGAGAAACGCATGTCCCTATGAACGGGCCGTTTCTCCGTTTTGTCATATCACACCCACCGCATATCTTCCTTGCACCGCTTGTAGGCATCCTCCAATATTTTAAGGATGTCCGATTCCTTGTAGAGGGCCTTACCCTGTACAAGATAGTAAGGGACAACACCAAGCGTGCGGTATTCCTGCAATGTCCGTCTGCTGACCCTCAAAATTTTGGATAGTTCCTCGTCCGTCAGGAAACGTTCGCCGTGGAATACGGATTTAGGGGTGTCCTCCATAGCTGTGATTAATCGCTCCATATTGTCGAGCCCCTGAAACAAGACATCGACACGCGGGTCTTTCCGTTCTAAAAAATGATAGCTCATAGTTCTCGTTTTAAGCGGTAATAATTCGATTCCAATAGTTTGTGCACGTCTTCGGTCTTGAAGAAAATCTTGTGCTTGATGCGCGAGTAAGGCAGGATGCCCTTGTCACGGTACACCTGAAGCGTCTTTTTGGATATGCGCAATATCTCGCACACCTCCTGGTTGTCAAGCCACTTCTTCAAGCCGAGGTCTTCCACCGGACGGCACACACCCATTACCTTTTCCTCCAGTTTGCCGAAACGTACCCGAAGTTCATCAAACGTCTGTTTGTCGATACATACTATTTCCATACCAGTCATTTTTTGAGTTGAACATCTGCCCGGTTCTTCAAATTCGCCGGTAGCACCTTCCCTTTTTGGTTGAGAAACGCCTCCACTTCGGAAGCCTTGTAGTAAGTCCGTCCGTCAATCATGTAATAGGTGACATACTTCTTCTGGCGGTAACGCGCCAACGTGCGTTTGGTGATGCCAAGCAGCTGGCAAAGGTCATAGTTATCCAAAAGTGTGTCGCCTTCCAGACACTCTTTCAACTTGTTCATCCGCTCCAGGGTACGGTCGATCCTGTCAAACCGTTCCATGATCTGCATGAGCATCATCTGGGCACTTTCGCTGTTTATCTGTAGCATAATGCATTCTGTCTTTAGCGTAAATAATAGTTTTGCTTACACCTTGTCGCGCAACAGGTTATACTACATATAGGGCTAATGGCGTACCAATGACCATGCATTTCATCGAATAGCATTGCCATTCCATTGAAATACAGTGAAATAAAAATTTTACGGATGAAAAATAGAGGTGGAAAACGTCTTGCAAAATGCAAGGTTTTTCGCAAAATGCAAGTTACATCTTGCAAGATTTGCGGTAGATAAGGCGGCAGATGCCGTTGGAAAAAGAAGTGGTTTTATGCAGTTCCCAATGTTGTGGTCGGAATGTATTCAACACGGAAATCCCTTGTCCGGCAGAAAACGGCAGCTGGTAAACCACAAGTTCATCAACAAGATCATAGAGGAAAAGCCCGCGAAGCAGCTCCACCGATTCCGGTTCTATGATTTCGGCAAGGTAAGTGAATGAATCGTCCCTGTTGTCTTTCTCGCAAAGCAAATCAAGGATGGAATGGGGCAATATAAGGGCCAAGCAGCGTTCACGCCAAAAGGGGAACCCCCGCCTGTCGTTTCTTACCCAGGACACAAGTGTTCCGGCCGGTTCCGGAAGGAAACCGTCCAATGTTATTGCCGTCACAACTTGAATCCTTGCCATAGCTTTCATTCTTTTTTCAACCGGAAGACGCAAAAAAAAAGCGTGCAATCCACGCTATCTCTAATGGAGGCTCTGGAATGCCCTTAACAGGAATAGGTGAATGCACGCTATGCCAAGGCATAGCATAAGCAATCACGCAATAGTTCCTGTTAATGTTCATTTTCCAGATTCCCATTAGGACGCTTGCGGTCTTATGTCTATATATAAACAGCGACTGCCCGTTAGACAGTACGCCGCATTTTTTGCTATTTAAGTGCAAAAGTACACATATTCAGTGACATTTGCACTATTTTTAGTCGTTAAATTCATTTCAGCCCGTATTTCTTCATCTTCCTGTACAGTGTTGCCGGGTTGATGTTCAGCATTCCAGCCGCTTGTTCCCGGTGACCGTTGCAGGCTTTGAGAGCCCTGATAATGCTTTCTTTCTCAAATGCTTCACCTTTCAGAGGCAGGATTGCAAGTGTGTCTGTTTCCTCATTTCTACATACACAAACAATTGTTTCCAATCCGTCCACGTCAAGCATCGGAGACTCAGAGACCAGTACGGCACGCTTGACACGGTTTCGGAGTTCACGCACGTTGCCCGGCCACCGGTAGGCAAGCATCCTCTGTTTGGTCTCTTCGGTAAATCCTTGCGTAGTCCTTTTCAGTTCTTTCGAGAAACGTTCACGGAAAAACTCCGCCAACGGAATGATATCTTCCGGGCATTCCTCCAGGGAGGGCTGCCGGATCTCAAACTCGTTCAGACGATGGTAAAGGTCTTCCCTGAACCGTCCCTCCTTGATGGCCTGTTCCATATTCTCGTTTGTCGCGGAAATGACCCTGACATCCGAAATCCGTTCCCTGCCGCTTCCTATCGGGGTATATACATTCTCCTGCAATACTCGTAACAGCATGGATTGGATTTCATGCGGCATCGTGCCTATCTCGTCAAGGAACAGTGTGCCGCCTTTCGCCAGGTCAAAATATCCGGTCTTTGCCGTGTCCGCCCCGGTGAACGCGCCTTTCTCATGCCCGAAGAACAGCGAGGCTGCCAGCTCACGGGGTAACGCGCCGCAGTTTACGGCGACAAAAGGCTTGCCGTATCGTTCGCTATTGTCATGGATGGTCTGCGCCACCGACTCCTTGCCGGTCCCGTTGGCCCCGAGTATCATCACGGACATATCGGACGGGGCGACCAGTCTGGCGAATTTCTCCACTTTCAGGATCATGGGACTTATACGGCGGAACAACTGCCGTTCCTGCTTTCTCACGGTGGCTACCGGGTGGAACACATCTTCCGCCAGTTCCAACAGATGTTCCCGGTGTACCGGTTTGGGCAGGTAGTCCCTGGCTCCCAGTTTGATGGTACGCACAACGTCCGGGACGGAAACGAATTCGGTCGTTATGATGAACGGGATGTCTTTCTTCTCCTTGCGCAACCATTCCAACAGGGAAATGCCGTCGCCTTCCGGCAACCGCACGTCCGACAATATAAGGTCGAACTGCGTTTTGCGTATCAACGAGCGGGCTATCGGCTCGCTCATGGCTGTCACAGCGTCATAACCGGCCCGGGAAAGCCAGTCTTTCTGTATTTGCGACAGCCCCACGTTGTCTTCAACTATCAGTATCTTCCGTTTCATTTGTCAGTCTTTTTATCTCGGCTTCCGCCGCCTTGATGAGCATGGCGGTGCTGTCTATTATCTGCCGGGTATATTCTTTTAACTCTTTGTCGCTTGTTTTACTGTCTTTCAACAAAGCACGGTAAGCCAGCAGGGGCTCTTCCATCCGTAGGAACTCCCACATCGGTTGCATACGGTGGGTGATTTCACGCAACTTATGCCTGTCGCCGTTTTTCATGGCGGCATCAAGTTCTTCTCGGTCTTTCTCTGATTGGGATATAAGAGAAAGCAGTGCCTTGTGCTTGTCATTGACCTCTGAAAGGACCAAACTGAAATCAACCTCCGGTTTTTTCTCCCGCCTGTCTGTCTTCATCCTCGAAAGCAGGCCGAGCAGTTCCGAGGATGAAAACGGTTTATAGATGTAGTCCGTAAATCCGGCATGGAGAAAAGCTTCCTTGTCCCTGTCTCCGCGTGCGGTCATGGCTACAATAGGGATGGTACGGGAGTTTCCGATGTTCGAGTTGCGCAATAGGGTTAATAAATCAATACCGTTGGTACCCGGCATTTGAATGTCGGAAAGCAGCAGGTCATAATCCTTGCCCCGCATCGCCTTGACCACGTCCTTGGAGGTTACGCAGGTAGTACAATTCATCCCGTTACGCTCCAGCATTTCCTTTATCACATTCAACAGCATCGTGTCGTCATCAATGACAAGTACATTCCGAGGCAAATGTGCCGGATGTGGAATTATCAAGTTCTCGCTCTCTACCGTTTCATCCGTGGTTTTCAATGGAAGTGTAACACGGAACGTGCTACCCTGGTCAATGCCGCTCGTCACGTCTATTGTCCCGCCAAGCAGGTTGACAAGACCTTTTGTTATCGGCAGGCCCAATCCGAAACCCTCCGCGTTTCTGACGGAACCCAATCGTTCAAACGGGCGGAAGATACGTAAAAGCGCATCTTCACTCATGCCAATGCCGGTATCCTTGATTTCCAACACCAACTCCCCTTTGTTATAACGAGCATTCAAGCTGATTGTGCCGGTTTCTGTAAATTTGACGGCATTGCTAAGCAGGTTGTCCAGAATCTGTTCGATACGGTCCATGTCACCGCAAAGCTTGACATCGGTACCGGTAAAATCGTGATTGAATAGGATGCCTTTGTTATTGATTACGTGGGAGAAGCCGAAGGCAATGCGTTCCAACAGGGCATTCAGGTTGAACGGCACATCGTTGCGGGTTTCCTTGGCCTCGTTCAGGCGGTACACGTCCAGCAGGTTGTTAAGCAGGTGTACAACGTGCCGGCACACGATCCTGATGTTGTTCAGGTGCGTGTTCCTGCGTTTCTTTTCACGGGTATCCACGGCAAGTTCCGCACTGCCGCTGATTACGTTCAGAGGGGCGCGGATGTCATGAGAGATTGTCAGGATGATATTCTTCCGCATTTCTAACAGCGCGATGTTCTGCTCTATCGTTTCTTCCAGATGCTTCCTGTTTTTTGCCTTGACCTTAATATCCCGTTGTATGACAAGATACGAAATGAACAACAGGATGATTGAGAATATAATCAAGCCGGTAATGACCAAAGTCGAATGTTCGTAGGAAGCTTTCAGACGCTCTTCCTTGCTCCTGAAGGCGTTCCATGTCTGCTCATCCAGACTTGTAATAAGTAAACGCAATTTCCGGTTGAGTTCCCTATTGCACAACCGCAGGCTGTCCGTATAAGTTTCTATGTCCCGTTTCCGTTTATTCAACAACGAGATCAGTTCCTTATCCGGTGCGGTTTGCCTGGTTGTAACAACCGGCATCTGTACGGTTTCCTTGCCACCGAAGAATCCGGCGATACCTTTCTTCTTTCGGGTAACGGTCCGGGTGGTTGTCTGTGTCGTTACAGTCGGTTTTTGATGAAATAGAAGGCTATCCGTTTTCTTTTGTTCTCGGGTCGCTTCCATTATTTGAAACAGATGGTCTTCTTTAGCTGCTAACAATGTACGAAGAGAATCTATCTGTTCGGGTTGTATGAAATCCTTACATTGTGTACGTAATGTTTGCAGCATGGAATCAGTCCGTACACGTCGTTCCCGGTAAGCCCCAGAATCCTCATCATTCCATACCATGACGGATTCACCATAAGTTACTAACGTGGTCACATAGCGGTGTGTGGTATTGATATTGTGCTGGGTTTGAAAAATAGCGATTGATTCATTCTCTATTTTCTGTACACGACTACGCTCGTGCAGAACAATAGCGACCATGCTGCCAATGATCGCCATTAAAAGAAAGTATCCTATAAATATTTTATGCTGCAAAAGTATTTTCATTGGCTTGATATTTTACAATCCAAATATTGCTTTCGTACAATATCTACATGCGGCAGAATCACGAAAAATATCCAAGATGAATAACACTAATAATAATTTCAAATTTTTCTATTTATTGCAGTTACATTCCTCCTCCCAACACATGATAAAGTTTGATTACACTTTGTATGCGTTCAAAACGAGTTTGTAGCTGTTGCACTTCCGCTTCGAGAAGAGACTGTTGGGCGGTCAACACTTCCAGATAGGTGGCATTGGAATGACGCATAAGCGATTCTGTCTTTCGCACAGCATCGCATAATGTTTCAACCTGTCGAGCATTGATTTCAATTTGCGATTTTGCCGTCTGCCATGCAGTCAGAGCATCGTTCACTTCTTTTCCAGCGTTCAGCAATGATTGCCGGAACAACAGTTTGGCTTCTTCCTGACGGCTTTTGGCTATCTTCAAGTTGGCGATGTTTGTGCCCCGGTTGAATAAGGGCTGTGTCAGGGAACCGATGGCATTGAGCAACCATTGTCCGGGATTTACGATTACGCCACCGCCGTTATTAGTCCATCCAAGAGTCCCCGAGAGGGTAATATTGGGATAGAAGGCGGCACGAGCCGCATTGGTGGCGTAGAACGCCTGCGCCAGTTCCATTTCAGCCTGACGCACGTCGGGACGGTTGGAAAGCAGTTGCAAAGGGACTCCAATCGAGACAGTATCGGGGAAAGCAGCCTCGGCCAGATTACTTCGTCCAATCGAGTGTGACGGCATGGCAAGTATCGCAGACAGGGCATTTTCTGTTTCGGAAATACTCTTGCGTATGGATAACAGGGATGCTTCGAGTCGCATCACGTTCGCCTTTGCCTGCAATACGCCGGCTTCGTTTGATTTCCCCACTTTTTTCAACGCTTCAAGAGTACGTACGGTAGTCCGCCAGTTCTCCAAAGTCCGGTTACTTATTGCCATTTGTGCGTCAAGCATGGCAAGGGTGTAGTAACTGTCTGCAATAGTGGCGACAAGCTGTGTCTGTACGGCCTGCCGGTAGGCACGGCTTCCTTGTAACGCGGCGGCTGCACCACGCTTTGCCGCCGTAAGTTTGCCGAAGATGTCCAGTTCCCAGCTTGCCGACGCTCCCACATTATATGTCTTTGCCGTTGCTCCGTCATGTTTATTGGCATTACCTTCGGCAGTCAGTCCCAGTGATGGAAGATATGATAGTCTGGCAGTCATCAGGACGGCTTCTGTCGCTTCCACGCGTAACCGTGCCACATTGAGGTCTGTGTTCCGTTCAAGTCCGGTTTCAATCAAGGACTGGAGTTTCGGGTCGGTAAACATTTCCCGCCACGACAGGGACGCGATGGTCGTTGTATCAATGTCCGCCGGTACGTCCCGATACAGATTCTCTGTTGAGAGGTCAGGACGATGATACCGGCTGTATGTGCCACAACCGGCAAACATCCATCCCGACAATATGATATATATTACTGTCTTCTTCATTTAATTATGCTTAACACGTTCTTGAATATATTGGAATACAATAAACAATGACGGCACAAGGAACAACAGAGCCAAAGTACCGACAATCATTCCACCGATTACACCTGTGGCAAGCGAACGGCTGCCGTTGGCACCCACTCCGTGCGCCATCATCAGCGGGACAAGACCGAACACCATGGACAGCACAGTCATCAATATAGGGCGCAGGCGGACTTTTGCCGCACTGTATGCTGCCTGTGCCAGCGTCATGCCTTCCGACCGCCGCTTGCCGGCGTATTCGGTAAGCAGGATGGCGGTCTTGGCAAGCAGGCCGATAATCATGATTAATCCGGTCTGCATGTAGATGTTGTTCTCCAGACCGAAGAGCCACGCAAACAGGAAACTGCCCATTAGTCCGCAAGGCACCGACAACAGAACCGCGAAGGGTATGAACACGCTCTCATACAAGGCGCACAGAATCAGATAGACCAGAACCATGCAGAGCAGGAATATAAGCGTGGCATTGTTGGTCGTCTTGCTTTCCTCACGCGAAATGCCGCCAAACTCGTATGTGTAATTTGACGGAAGCACTTCACGTGCCGTCTCGCCGATGGCTTCGAGCACCTGCCCTGAACTGTAACCCTGCGCCGGCGACCCGCTAATCGAGATGGCGTTGAACAGGTTGAAACGGGTGAGGTCTGACGGGCCGTTGGTCTTGGTCAGGCGCACGAACCGGCTCAAAGGCGACATGCCGCCATCGGAGGCGCGCACATACATGTGGTGCAGGGATTCCGCATTCACACGATATTCCGCCGGAGCCTGCATGGTCACATGGTAGAGCTTGGAGAACCGGTTAAAGTCGGAAACATATTGTCCGGTATAATAGCCCGACAATGTGGAAAGCACATCTGCGGGCGACACACCCGACTGCTCACATTTGGCGGCATCGATATCCACCCAGTATTGCGGATAGTCCGTGGCAAAGGAGGAATAGACTTCGCCGATTTCGGGTCGTTGCGACAAGGCTTCGACAAACTTGTCCGCCTCTTCCTTGAAAGCGGCGATGTTTCCGCCCGCCTTGTCCTGCAAATAAAGCTCGAAACCGTTTCCCATGCCGTACCCGGCAATCATCGGAGGCGACATGGCGAACACCGTGGCATCGGGAATATCTGAAGTGGCGGCATAAATCTTTCCGATGACATCATTCACCGACTGCCCCTCTCCCTTACGATCCTCCCAGTCTTTGAGTGTCACGAAATACATCGCCTGCGAGGGACCGGAACCGCTGAAAGAGAAGCCGGCTACCGCACCGCTGTATTCAATCTCGCCGATGCTGTCGAGACGGCTGTTGATACGCTCCATCACCTTACTTGTCTGAGCCATGGATGTGCCGGGCTTCGTGTTCATGCTCACCATGACCGTCCCGGTGTCCTCTTCGGGAATAAGTCCCGTCTTTGTGACATTGACCAGCAGCACCAGCAACCCGAAAGAAATGCCTATGATGCTCCACAACAGCCATCGGCGATGGATAATGAACATCACTCCACGTACATAGCGTCGGCTCAGACTGTCGAAGACGGCATTGAACGCTTTACGGAAACGGGCTGCAAAATTGTTCTTAGTGTTGCCCTGCTCATCGATATAGGGTTTCAGCAGCAGCGCGCAAAGTGCCGGTGAGAGTGTGAAGGCATTGACTGCCGAGATTCCCACGGCAACAGCCATCGTGATACCGAACTGCGTGTAGAACGCTCCCGAAGTCCCGCCCATCATGGCTACGGGGAAAAACACTGCCATAAAGATTATGGTAGAGGTCAGGATAGCCGACGAAACGCCTTTCATGGCATCATCAGCCGCGAGAACTGCTGATTGATAGCCCTCATCGAACTTCGCCTGCACCGCTTCCACCACCACAATGGCATCATCGACCACGGTTCCGATGGCAAGCACAAGCGCGAACAGGGTGAGCAGGTTGATGGAGAATCCAATCATGGACATCACGGCAAATGTGCCGATGATGGAAACGAAGATGGATATGGTAGGGATAAGCGTTGACTTGATGTCCTGCAAGAACACATACACCACCACGATGACCAGAAGTATCGCTTCCAATAAGGTGCGGAGGACAGAGTGGATGGAGGCATACAGGAACTTGTTGGTATCGGTAAGCACCACGAATTCCGTCCCTTCGGGCAAGTCCCGGCTAAGGTCGTCAAGCACTTCGTGAATCTCCTTGATGGTGCTTGATGCATTGGACCCAGCTTTCTGGTTGATGAGCATCATAGCTGCCGGATGCCCGTTCACCTCGGAGGAATAGTTGTAGTATTCATCGCCCAGTTCCACATCGGCAACCTCTTTCAACCGAAGCACATTGCCGCCCGGCAGTGACTTGACGACCAGCTCACCGAACTCTTCCGCTCCGGACAAGCGTCCGCGGTATTTCATCGTGTATTCATTGGCGGTAGGATGATTGGCACCGAAGGAGCCGGTGGCGGCCTCGATGTTCTGTCGTGCAAGTACGGCAGAGATGTCATCGGGGATAAGCCCGTATTGCGCCATCTTGTCGGGACGCAGCCAAAGTCGCATGCTGTAGTTGGAACCGAACAACTGTGCCTTTCCCACGCCGCTGATACGTTTCAGCCTCGGCTCGACATTGATTTTCACGTAATTGTTCAGGAAGGTCTGGTCGAAGCGGTCATCGGGCGAATAGAGCGCGAAAGTCATCAGTTCGGCATTCTGCTGCTTTTCAGTGGTGACACCGGTCTTGGTGGCTTCCGCCGGAAGTTGGCTCAGTGCGCCGTTCACGCGGTTCTGCACGTTTACCGCCGCCATGTCCGCGTTGGTTCCCTGTTTGAAATAGATGTTGATGAAAGCATCTCCCGTATTCGATGCCGTGGAAGTCATATAGGTCATGTCTTCCACTCCGTTGATGGCTTCTTCCAGAGGGGTTATCACTGCCTTCTGCACGGTTTCAGCGTTTGCTCCCGGATAAGTTGCGAATACGTTGATGGTCGGAGGTGCGATGTCGGGGTATTGTTCCACCGGCAAGGAAAACATGGAAATCATGCCCAACAGTACAATCACCACCGAGATAACGCCCGAAAACACCGGGCGGTCTATAAAAAATCGCAGGTTCATTTCGTTTCGTTTTTAGGGGTTATGCTCATGCCTTCTCTCACCAGTCCCACGCCTTCGGCGACAATGGTGTCACCGACCGAAAGACCTTCTTTTACGATAAACCGGTTGCCGTCGTTCAGGCGGTCCACCGTGAGATAGGCGGCTTCCGCCTGTCCGTTTTTCAGACGGTAAGCGATAATCTTGTCCTGCAGTTCCACGGTGGCGGTCATGGGAATGGTTACGGCCTCCGTTTTCGGGTTTTGAAGGATGACATTGCCGATGCTGCCACTCAACAGTTCGCGGTCGGGATTGGGGAACAGGGCTTTGATTTGTACCGTTCCGGTAACAGGATCCACCACGCCGCTTACGGTTTCAATACGTCCTTTCGCCTTGTACAGGCTGCCGTCGTTGAGTTGCAGGCCCACTTCCGGCGTCCCGGCTATCATGCTGTCAATCGAGCCATAGCGAGCCGAATATCGCCGTAGCATATTCTCCGAAATGGAGAAATAGGCATACATCTCCGCATTGTCGGACACGACCGTGAAAGGCTGTGCCATATTGGGACCGACAAGCGCACCGATGCGATAGGGCAATGTGCCTACTACTCCGTTGCTCGGGCTTTTGATTTCCGTATAGGAGAGATTGTTGCGTGCATCCGATTCTTGTGCCTTTGCCTGTTCGAGTTCAGCACACGCCACTGCCAGTTGGTTCCGGGCGAGAGAAAGCTCGTAGTCGGATATGACCTTCTCGTCAAACAATGCCTGCTTGCCCCGCAGCTCGATTCTTGCCGTTTCCACTTTTGCCTGTGCCGCGCTGACATTGGCCTGCGCCGTGCGTAATGCCGCCCGATAGGGCACTTGGTCAATTACAGCCAATACTTGACCGGTCTTCACCCGTTCACCCTCTTTCACTTTCAGACGGATAATGCGCCCGGATATTTGCGGCAGGATGTCCACATCCTGCCGTCCGCGTATGGCGGCGGAATAGGACTCGGAGATTTCCACCGGACTTGCCGCGACCTTTATGACCCGATAACTCTGCACCGCATCCTGCTTGCCGTCCGCCTGCCTGCATCCGGTCGGCAGGAACAGCATGAGAGCAAATGCGGCGAAATTCGTGATAATGAATTGCTTGTTCATATTTTCTTCTTGTTTTGTATTAATTCATAATAGGTTTGGTGTGTCACCACTGACGGATGGTATTCCACTCTTTTTCGAGAATGGCATAAACACAGGTATCTTCATATTTGGGGGAGCCGTCAGGATTGTTTACGAATGTCACAAACTCTTTGAAACATCCTTCGCGGCGCATACCAAGACGTTCGCATAAGCGTTTGGAACGGATATTGTCATCTTCCACAAATCCATAGATACGCCGTGCGCCCGCCTCCCGAAAAAGATAATCCAACAATCCGGTAGCCGCTTCACAAGCGAATCCTTTGCCTTCAAAACGTTTGTTGAAATGCCACCCCACATTATAAGTGTCCTCATTCTCACGCAAAGCAAACACGTCACCGATAATAAAGTCATCTTTTTTCAGACTCACCGCATAGCGCAGCATGTCTTTCGGGGAATACTGCATATATGCCCATGCCGCCTCTTCGGAACAAAGGCGGTCTCCGGCAAAGCAATTCACACGAGGATTAGAAAGATACTCCAACAATCCTTCGGCATCCTTCTGCTTGAAATTTCGAATGATAATTCGTTCGGTTTCGATATATATTTCCTTTTGCTCCATGTCTTGTGGGATTATTTGCAAAACATACCAATCAAAAGCGACAAAGCGATTGCCGCAATGACAATTGCTTCAATCGCCATGATTGCAATGAACATATCTATTGACAGCCGTTTAATCGTTTCGATAATCATGTTATTCATGTTTTCTGGTGCAAAAATATTTCGTATCCGAGGTCGTAACAATCGGAATACAATCGAAACAGAGAAAAACACGCCTGAAACAACAAAAATGACTTCCGAAGTATCGGCTATCGTAGATCTTTCAGTTTATCGAATCGTATTATCCGGTCAGAGATTACTTGAGATTGCTGCATCCGTAAAAGTTCATCCGCAGATATATGCAAGGTGTCACCGTCTATTTTTCTTTTCGTACTAATAGCAATGCCCGGCTTCCGAGGGTCAAGAATGCTTTGACCAATACCGCTCCATCGGAATTTTTCCAGACCAAGCAAGTTTAGAAGTGTAGGATATATGTCAATCTGTCCCATAACTTTGAGATAGTGCATCGGCACAGGAGAGTTCAATACTATGAATGGAGTGAACTCGTCTTCAGAAATTATTCCTTTCCCGGCCTTTGTATGGCACAGTTCTTTCCGGTGGTCTGCCAAGCCCTCGTGGTCACCGGTTATCACAACCATTGTACGTTCATATTCGGGACGGGTTTTCAGATATTCCACGAATTTCCCGATAGCTTCGTCTGTATAATGCGCTACGGTCATATAGTCTGCCATGATTTCGGGAACCCGATTAGAGAAATGAACGGTTTTAAGCGATTCGGGCATCTTGAACGGTGAATGACCGGAATAAGTGACCATCTGGATAAATACGTTTTCACCGGAGTGCCAAACTTCTCCTTTTTCAATCTTTTCCCTACATTGGGCAAAAAAAGCCCTGTCACCCAGTCGCTTCCGATTTCCGAATGTTTCCGTCATTCGGAAATCGGGATAAGAGATAATTGTGTCTATCCCGAAACTCCGTGCCACTGCTCCTTGGTTCCATGTCTTTGTCTTGTCCACCGTGAGAAGATAGTTCCGTGTGCCTTTCAGCTCCTTCATAGCTTTGGGCAAAGTGTGGTATGTATTGAAAGGGAAACGGCAACTGTATGCGCCGGTCTGCAATGGCAACAGACCGGCAAGCATAAGCAACTGGGCGTCAATGGAACGCCCTCCGTTGACTTGTGTTAGCACATGGGGCGCATACAGCGTGGATGGCTCTTTGAGGAGCTTGTTAAGGTAAGGTGTGATTTCCTGATTTTCGACCGTAAGATTCAACACCCAACTTTCCAGTGATTCAGCCAAAATAAGGATGCTGTTGTCCCTGCATTCAATGTCCGGTACGGGAACAAGCGGCGGTCTCCCGGAGAGCCAGGTATGAATCTCACGCTCCTGTTCTTCTGTAAGTTCGGGCAACTCCTCCGCATAATCAAAATAAAGTGTGCCGAACAGCGTGTAGAGTGGCGGGCCACTGGCGTGTTGATGTGCGGATGACCTCAATGCCCTGTATATCGCAATGAAACCTCCCCGGACGGATAAATTGATACTTAACAGGGCACATGAAAAAATCAGCAATACGAAATATGTCCGTCTGCTAAATCGCAATGTGATTTTCTGCCGGCAACCTATCCGAAATGTAAGGAATACGGTGACGACTGTCGAAATTGGGAACAATAAATCACACCATCGTAACGAAGCGGTCACGCTTGGCAGGAAGTCTGCAAGATTTCCCGCCAACATATAACTTGACAGAGGAATGGCTGAAAAATAGGTACGGTAATACATCAGGTTGGCAACCATCCATATATCCAGCACAGACATGACAAGCACGCCTGCCGCAATATGCCTTGTCAATATATAAGGGACAGACAACAGAAGGGTTGCCACAAAAGCAGTGGCATACGATTCCCAGCATGAAAAAGGTGTAAAGGTGGTGTAATAACACCATATTGCATTGAACAGGAGAAACTTGAAAAATATTCCTGCTACTGGAATGACGGACAGCATCTTGTTGTCCGTGACATCCCTTTCTTGTTTACCAACAGTCATTGGCTAATTCAGTTTAGCGATTCTTCCTAATTATTTTTCACTACACAGAGAACGATAATATCTTGTTTCATAAGATAAAATATATCACCATCAATTACTTCAACCTTGGCTGCTCTCAGAACAGTCCGGACAGTTGCATTCATGCTAAATACGATTCATCATTTTCCTCTTCGTTTTGTCTGCTGTTTTACGATACGACTGTCCCCCATTTCAAATGAATCCGATACGGTTTTTTCTGTATATTTCCTACTTTTTCCATCAAACGTATAAGTGATACCTATGGTGATGTCCTGCATGGGTTCAATGAATCGTGATATATTCGTGAAATCCTTGGTGCGGGATACCGACTCCCAATACATTTTACCACCATGACCTAAACCGCTCATGCCACTGATAGCCACATCCAGTTTGTCATTGAGGAAAGAACGTGCGAGTGTTGCGCTTATCATCATCATACCCGAATCGTAACCTTGGAGAGAGTACCGACGCGACATCCATTCCAGATTACTGCTCCATTTCAACTGCCAAGGCAGATTCTGTTGCCACCCCAGATTCAGGTTGCCATGCCAACCATAGTTGCGGGCATCAATCTCCCGGCTTCGCATGTCACTATAGCCCACCTCTCCATTCAGCATCAAGCGGGTTGAACGTGTCGCATTCCATGAGGCATAAGCATTCAGCGATGTCTTGCGATTTCTGGCTATATTGCCAAAGGTGGTATTTATACGCCCGTCCTTCATTGATGAATACCGGACAATACCATCGTTACTCCATGAATGATTGAGGCTGATTCGCATTGCTAACGTATTTGCCCTCAACGTATGTACAATAGCCAGATTATTTAGATGTTGTGCTTTCAGGTTGGGATTGCCATACGAAAGCTGGGTAGGGTCGGACTTATTGACGTATGGGTCGAGTTCATTGATTCTTGGCCGACGTATACGCATGGTGTAGCTCACGCCAAATGTGCTGTTCTCCTTAGCTTTGGCAGTAAGAGATACGGATGGTACGAGGTCGCCATAGTGAAGCGAGAATTTACTCCCTTCTCCCTTCAGATAGCGTGATTTCTGCCAGGTATGTTCATAGCGAAGGCCCTCCTTCAAGCCCAGCCATCCCCATTGAGCCTCCCATTCGGCATACAGGGCGGCTATGTTTTGAGATTGTCGGTAGTGCATGGCAGCCGCCTTTTGTTCCACGAAACCGCCATTCAAAAAGCGCATTTCGGTAGCCTGACTCTCTCCACGGTCGAAGGAGAACTTCACACCGGTGTTGAGCTGTTGATGCCGGGTAAGCGGAATGGTAAGGTCGGTGGATAGGTGGTGTTGTGTGGTGCGGTCACAAATTTCTGTACGGATGTCCTTCACAGTGGAAGTGATTTCGGGGTGCAAGGAGGTGTCAAGACCATCGTATCTGTTCTCGGTATCATTCCGGTTGGGAGCATGGCTTATCTGATAACTCGCAAACAGCCTGCCCCTGTCACCCCACTGACGTTGGTAATCGATGCCTCCATCTACCGAAATCTCGTTCATATTCATCTTCTGACTACCACTGAAAGTCATCTCCTGTCCCCACATACCGCCTGAGTAAAGATAGGAGGGACGGCTCTTTTCTTTTGTGGCAAACCAAGTCGTGGACATGGAAACATGGAGTGATTGGACGGAATCAATCTCGTATCCCACACCAACTTCGCCCATTGAGAATGGCATCTTTGATGAGGACTTTTGTCGCATCCATTGACGTGTCCCGTTGCCGGTCACCTCCGATTCTACAATGGTACCCGTTGAATACATATATTCTCCGTTCAAATTTACGTCATACGACCATTTGCCTTGTTGACCGGAGAGACTGGCGTCAACTCCGTTGCTCAGAATACCTGTCAGAAGGTGTACGGAGCCACTTGTGGCTCCGTCATACCCGTCGTCTTCTAATGCCAATGCTTGTTTGGCTCCACCTTTCTTGGTGGTGATGCAAAGGACACCTCCAGTTCCCTCTGCATCATACTGGGCACCTGGATTGGTGATAACTTCAATGTTCTTCACGTGACTGGCAGGCATACTGCGTAACGTCTGTTTTGGATTGCGAGTGATGACAGTACTCAATCTTCCATCCACATAAACCTTGAACTGTGCGGAGCCGTTTACCATGATATTGTTTCGTCCGTCCACGGTTACCATAGGAACCTTGCGCAGTATGTCCAATACACTGCGTGTCTTTGACTCCACATCATTACTCACCTGATAAGTCACCTTGTCGGTTTTTAGTTTGACTATCGGGACCTGATGCACGATGACAACCTCCTCAAGGTGCTGTGTCGGATAAACAACTATCGTATCTGCCTTTTCCTCGATTATCCCCTGTGCACTTACCCCCATAGGTAATCCTATAGCTGTTAGCAGGAATGCCTTTGCCGCCATGCCAATATTTGATTTCTTACTATGCATTTTTGCCAAAATATTTATGTTATCAAAATAACGAACCGTATCCGATTGTCAGCCATATTCTTTCCCCATTTACTGCTGCCATTAATGTTTGCATTCCAGTAATTTATCCCCAGATAAAACGCAAGATTATCCCACTTCATAATAATTTTCAGAAAACATAAGGATGAAGTGAATACACCGAGCCCACATGTAAATGCAGTCATTAATAATTAATTTGGGGCAACATGATGATCTGAATAAAGACAACGCCTCACAGTATGTCAATATTACTTATTATCTCCGTTTTTATTGACTTTATTTGCTTTTCCTTTGAGGATCTCAGGTTGGTTGGCAAGTATCCACAAAAAATGAGGGAAAGGCAATACCAATTTTACAGTGTTCCCATCTTTTGTTGTTTCCATCTTTTTCTTAAATATAATGTAACTATTATCTTTTGAAAATCGGCCTTTGGGAGAATGCGTTGATAAAACCAGAAGTTCCAACAGTTTTTCAAATAACTCTTGCTCTTCTATGAGTTTCAAAGGAAGTGGATTTTCCATTTTGAACTATTGACGTTATTTAATAGTATATCCAAAACTTAGGTAAGGATACAATAACGGGGTCTTATATAATTCGTGTTTATCTCCAAAATTATTACTGACCCTTATCCGTAGCAGCATGAACGGCAATTTGTCATGCAAATAACTAATAAAAAGACAATTGTCAATACGACTCCTTTTTCGATATCCCATTACTCCATTCATTTTTGTTAGCAAACCATAATACATAACAATCCTATTGGAAAGAAAAAATACATGCGTTTCTTCTTCCTTCCCAATAGGATTTTTAACACTTTATTTTACTGTAACTGAAATAGTTCCAGCTTTCTTATCCTTATCAGTAACAGTTACTGAAGTGCTGCCAGCCTTGACACCTTTGATAATAATCTTTCCATCTTTGATTGTGACTGTGGCAATTTTCGTGTCCTTGGCGGTTGCTGTAAAAGGAGCGGAACCACCTTTTACAGTGACAGTCTCTTCCTTCCCGGCAGTTACGGATATAGACTTTTTATCGAAATCAAGTTCGGATGCCATATCTTTGACCATCACAGGAACCTTTCCTGTAAGTTTCTTTGAGTCGGAGATGAGTATGGTCGCTGTACCATTTTTGACACCGGTAATTGTAATAGTGTTCTTGTCTGCTTTAGCTGTTGCAATCTTGCTATCACTTGAGGTCACTGTAAATGGAGCCGTGCCACCGCTTACAGTCACCGTTGCTGTTTTACCGGGAGCCACATATGCCGCCAGATTAATACCGCAAATTTTCAATTTCTGTTTCCACATAATGATACTTTAAATCTTAAAGCTAAACTTGAATAGTTTTATATTAAAATTCATATTCAATGGAATCTTTTATTTCTTTTTCTTCCAAATGAAAGACTAAATTGAATTGGAATTTTCCTTTATTCTCTGGCTCTTTTTTGAATTTTAAAACAAGGGTTGGTGCAATAAGCTTCGTATTTCTATTATTTATTTTCGTAAGTTCATCTTTCAGCATCTTTGCTCCTTCAATTCCCCAATATTCTGTCATATCTATATATTGTCCAACATCTTTATCTTCTTTCTTATAACCACTTTGTATGTAATCATAATAAGAAATATACCTACATTCTATCAAATCTGAAATATCACTTCCAGCAGGATGCGATGCATCAAAATTCTCGACAGTGTAGACTTCAATCTTGTATATACTATCATTAATTGCCGTACGTGGTCCATCAATAGTATATCTATTATAAGATAAATCATTGTAATATATTGATAAAGCATCAAAACTCCTACCAGAAGTAATCAAATCCCCCTTAAACGTGATTTTAATTCCTGAATTCATTTTTGATATGACAATAGATTCGGGTGTCAAATAACCAGTAACAAATGTTTTATTGAATGTAGCACCTGTTGGTGCATCTTCTTTTTCTTTAGAGCAGCAGAACAAACAACAGAGTGCCCCAACCATCATGATATACGTGAAAACTTTCATGGCTTTTGTCATTTGCGAATACCTATTTCAGAACATATAAGCGCAAGATGCCACAAATGTCCTGTTCTTGTTGTCCACACCACTCTTGTTTATATTCTTCGTCCCCCAATCATACCCAATGGAAAGCTGGATATGGCGGGCAATCTCCGTTCCGGCACGGAATCCCAGCCCCCAATCGAAGCGATTAAGCATCTTGTCACTGAACACATTGCCTACCATCTCTTTTGTCGTGGCAGTTCCCTTATCGGGAGTGATGGTTTCTTTTGCTTTACCAAACAGGCCGATGTTAAAATATGGTCCAGCGTTGATGAACAAACTGACGTTCCGTCCTACGGGAAACTTGTAACCGATATGGATGGGAATATTCAGGTAGTAAGGGGTACACTTATTGTCTGAAGTATAGCCAGATGATGGTTTGTCCGGTTTTTCGCCTGCAGAGGGGTTATAGTTACCGTCGTAATAGTATCCCGGACTCTTCCAGCCATGTGAAGAGAGCATCAATCCGAAGTCCATGTAAAGGCCTTTTGTCACTATAGGAAGACCAAGTTCTCCCTTTACACCGACATGAAAACCGGACTGAGATTTGTAACCACTTGGAGAACTGAGATTGTAACCTCCCGTTATTCCCACTCTGAAATCTTGTGCTTTCGCCACCATGCAGAATGGCAGGGCGAGAAGCAATGTCAATAGAATTTTCTTCATACAAAAATCATTTATAAAAAAACAAATAAGTTACTTTTCATGCCTCATGGTCTCATTATGTGCCAATATGTACATACAATATAACTGGCCGAATGTACGCTTGGACAAACGTAAATCATCTTCGTTCTCAACATCTAATTTATGGAAGCCTTGGCTATCTTTTACTATATGCTTTATAAAGCGTCGTTTTGCGATTTCCCATTTAAGGAACAGGCCATCGTCCAAAGAAGGGGGCAAACTCAATTTCTTCTCAATATTCCAAAAATCAATATCAATATAGATGCTATCATTCTTTCTGATACGTTCTTGGAAACTGTGATTATGTATAGCTATTGCTTTCTTCTCTTTCTCTTGTGACGTATGAGGATAATGTAAAGTTATGCTATCTCCTTTCTGGATAGAATACAGATCAAAATCATACCTGTCATCCAACAAATAAATTTTCACCTCATCATCACTAAAGCTGTATCCGACAATCGCAGACGTTGCAATGTTCCTCTCTTCATATTTTTTTTGCAAATCCGTTGTTAAATCGACATTTGCAATAGCTAACACATAGCAAGTATCTAAAGAATTGTTTGAAAACAATTCTTTAGATTCAGCTCTCTGATAGACAAGACACAAAAGTAAGCAGAATACTATATTGGCATGTCTTCTCAAAAAACTTAAATGTTTCATGCTACTTAAAAATTTGGTTGATTCAGACTTTATCATGCGGTATTTACCCTATATGGATGCAAAATTACCCGTGTTGCTTTGGCTGTAACAGTAAAATTCGGCTGAAACGGATAAATTTATATCTGAACCGCCCAAATAGGCGGTTTATTTTGAAAAACAGATTTTCTAAATGGTATTTCGGCAAACATAAAGTGCAACTCCATCCGTTTCAACATTCATTTTCATCACTTCAATGGTGATTTTATCCGTTTCAGTCGGTTTTATACTATCAACTAAAGAAGTAAATCCCTATTTTTGCGGAATATGAAGTAACTTTGTATCCGATATGACCAACGAGAATATGAAAATAATGAATTGGAAGAACGGTCTGTTGTTATCGACCGTTTCCTTTATGCTCTACCTCATCCTGTGGTTTATACTCGATGATGAAACCGCCGGCCAATTGCCAGAGATGACGGTAGCCGATTATATCATCGATTATCTGTTTTGTATGCTATTTACCTACATCTCTTTAGGATTTTCCTTTTTGGTCTTTAGGATATTGCCTTTTCGGACATCCTATGTGTGGGTGATTGTCTATGCTTCCTGCCTTTTTACCCTGAACAACGTTGTCGCATTCGGCATGATTTCTTTGTTCAATTTCCTATGGGGTGAAAACGGGAACGGGCTTCTTGACGAGCTCCTCAACATGAAAGGCGAATATACTTTTGCCATGATTTCCACATTCTTGTCAAGCGTCTATGCCAACACGTTCTATCTTCAGTCTTACATCAAGGCACGCGACGAGAAACAGGCACTTGAAATGGCACTGATGAAAGAAAAGGAGATAGCCTTGCAGTCACAGCTCAATTCCCTGAAACTGCAAATCAATTCGCATTTCATGTTCAACAACTTCAACAACCTGTTGGAGCTGATTGAGGAGGATAGCGGACTTGCCGGAAAATTCCTGAGCAATCTGTCGAAAGTATACCGATACATCATCACCAACTTGGACCGGAATCTGATACCTGTCGCGGACGAAATCAAGTTTCTTGATTCATACTTGTACTTGATGAAGGTGCGCCACGACGAAGGTGTCATTGCAAAAATAAGTCCGGGCGTCAGACAATGCAAAGGTTTTCTTCCACCGGCTGTATTGCAGCTTCTTGTGGAAAACGCAATAAAACATAACAGCTTTTCATCTGAACATCCGCTGGTCATCGACATAAAGCTGTCCGATGATTATATAACAGTCAGCAATCTTAAGTCACCTTTGATGTCCCCAATCGAATCAACCGGTTTAGGACTTAAAAATATCACAGAACGATACGCTTTGCTTTGTGATAAAAAGGTCAAGATAGAGAATGCCGAAAACTTTTATTCGGTAAGTCTGCCCATCATAAAAAACACCATCCCCTATGAACATACTGATTCTTGAAGACGAGCCACGCAATGCCAAACGCCTCATAAGGCTGCTGAACGACATTGACAGAACATTTATTGTCGAAGGCCCTCTTGCCAGCATCAAAGAGACGGTCGAATTCTTTCAATCCGGCAAAACCACAAACCTCATTCTGGCGGATATCCGTTTGACTGACGGTTTGAGTTTCGAAGCTCTAAAATATGCCCCGGCAACCATACCTATCATATTTACCACCGCATACGACGAATATGCGGTACAAGCATTCAAGTTCAACAGTTTCGACTATCTTCTGAAACCGTTGGATTCGGATGAACTTGAAGCGGCCATTGACAAGGCGGCCAAAGCCGGTAAGAATTATACCGACGAAAACCTACAGCAGCTTTTCGATGCCTTACAGAAAAACAAGTTCCGTTATCGGGAGCGTTTCTTGCTTCCTTACCGTGACGGATATAAGACCGTGCGTGTTTCGGACATCAACCACATCGAAACAGAAAACAAGATTGTATATCTCCGTCTTAACAACGGCACTTCCGAAGTGGTCAATGTGTCAATGGATGAACTTGAACACCAACTGAATCCCGACTATTTCTTCCGGGCAAACCGCCAATATATTATCAATGTAGAGCACGTTTTGTTCCTCGGTAATTATTTTGGAGGAAAGTTGATTATCCGTTTGAAAGGTTATCCGAAGACGGAAATACAAGTGAGTAAGGAAAAGGCGCAGAGGCTTAAAGAATGGATTGACAGGTAATTATTAACATGTGCGTAAAGTGAAATTATGTTCGTTTAATTTTGATTCTTACAAAATTTGCATTTGGCTCATCCTCTTTTAAACAAGTTATATTATTATCGGATTCACTTTCATCGTTTCTAAATTAAGGAACAGCCCGTGATGTTCCAACATCCCGTTACGGAACATCTTCCACAGGATATTGCAGCCGAGTTGTGCCAGCGTGGAGTTGATGAACAAGTCCTGCTTTTCCAACGCCTCCGCCAAGGAGCAACTCGGTCCAGAATCCGTCTCCTTCACTCTTGCGTATTTCACGAACCGGGTAATGACCTTCAACGAATCGACAGTCTTGTACAACTCGGAAGCGGGCTGTTTCATTTTCTTGGGTATGGTTCCCAATACAACCTGCCCCGTGTTTTGCGTATTCCCGAAATCCATCCAGTAAAGCGGTGTCTCGTAATCACGGTAATTCGAGGCGGGCACGGCTTTCAATACGTTCCATAAGTCAAGCCGTGACTTGATGTTGTCGGTACATGTGACGGTGATATTCGCCATGTCATCCCGTCTGGCATCTTTCAGCACGGTCGGGAAAATATCCGGTACCGCTTTCCAGTCATTGCCGAAGAAATTGTTCACACGGGTAATCAGGCATTGCGCCTTGTTCAGCCCCAGGTCGGAACTGCCGAAAAGCTGACGGCCGATGTTGGCATCCGTCACTATGTCCGGGTCATAAAGTGTCACGAACAATCCCGGATGTCCGAGTGCCCGCAATGTCACGTCCAGCCGTGCCAGACAGGTCAATACCTGCGAGCCGGTTCCTCCCGCGCCTATCAGATTCACCGTGACCGGGTGTTGCGGGTTCAGCAGATAGTTGTCTATGTAGTGTACTCTTTTCATTTCAATATATCTTTCAGTTTCAAGTTATTCAAAGGTTTCAGTTCGTCGAGGTTGAAAAGCTTGTCCTTGGCGGCTTTCGTCACCAGTACCAGGTTGGATCTGGTCGGGTTGCCTCCGCCGCCCAAGTGCGAGAACTCCGTCAGCCAGAACTTCTTCTCCCAATACTCCAACAGGTTTTTGTAGGTCAAATCTCTCGGCTTGTCTATTTTAGCGGAACCCAGACAGACATTTGCCCCTGTCACGTTGAAGAACGGTGCGGCATAAAGCTCCGTCTTTTCCGTCAGTTTCTTGTCCTTGTAAGCATATATACTCAACGAACTGCCACCTGCCACGTAAATGACTCCCGGCAGGTTGTATTTTGCATTCTCTACTTGAAGGGATTCCTTGAAAAACATCATCCGTTTCTGTGGGGAGTTGTACCAGATATACCTCTCACTGCCCTTGCGCGGGTCGCACCACAGCATATTGGGCGGAATCCTGCCGTATGGCGTGGTGCTGTGGCTTTCGGAATAACCGCGCACCAGTTCGTTCATGAAATCCACCGTGACGGGCCGGCCTTCTCCCATCATTCCGTTATCGTCTATATCCCTTATCTCAACAAAATAGTTGTTGTCAGAGGCATAAGAGTTGTCTTTCTCGCCTGAATAGGCAATCAACGCCGCCCTCGGATGGAGCAGCGTCCTCAATTTTTGGGTAAGTTCATTCGTTTCCAACATAATTCAACTGATTAAAGATATGAATTCGTCCGCCCACCGAAAGAACCGTTCCGGGTAATCGTCCATGCTGAACAGTTCTTCGGTATCGGGCGACAGGTCGCGGACGGTCACCGGAGTGATGTCGTAGGTCTCCCTGCTGTAAGAATTATAATAGTCAAGGAGATAGTCGGATACGATGTCGTTGATATCATACACGACCCTTATCTGCTGTTGCAGGTACATCGGGTGGAAGTCCGGATTCTCCGAGTAATAGGCGTCATAAGCGTATTGCATGATGCCCCGTGCAGGCGTCAGAAACGGGAGACCCCGTTTCATCGCATCGACCAAAGGCTGTTCAAACCCGTTTCGGGGTTCGTATGTATCCAGTGCTTTCGGCAGGTTCTTGTAGTAGGATTTCGATTCCACCCGTTTGAGCAGCCTGCTGATTTTTCCTTCCTGATAGGAGTTCAGCAGTTTCATGCGTTCTTTCCACTCCTCCGGGTCGCTGCCGTCATCCTCCGAAAGCATTTCAAACAAAAAGTCCGATTCTTCGTAATCCACGAATGTATCAATGCCGTTTGCTTTCATCAGTTTATGGATAAAGGTAATGGCAATCCTCCTCAAGACAGGGTTGAGCGATTCCAGAAACTTCACCGGAAAGTAATACAGCGTGAAACTTCCCCACTTGTGGTATTTCCACAGCCGGAAGAAAAGCCTGCCGGCTTCCTGCTCGATGTTGACATGCAGTTCGTCACCGACAAGCGTGTTCATTTCATCGTACAGATTGGCAATGCCTTCCCCGACACTGTTTCCGGGCGTGTGTACTCCTTCCTTCTGCAACAGCAGGGAATACCTGAAATACGAATCACGCAGGAATTCGTAGTTATCCCGCGTGATTACGTTTATACTGTTGCATTCGCCGCTGTCGTAACAATCCACGGTAAGATTATTCTGTGCCAGCGGTATGAAGGCTGTGCTTAGAAAAGAATTACGGCCCCGCTTGGAGCCGCAATCCGTTCTTCCCTGTTCACGCCGTACCGTACATGCCTTTGCGTCTGACCGATGATGAGCTTCGCCAGCTGCCTTGACTGTTGTTCGTCCAATGGTACACATGGTTTCCTTTTCTTGTTGTTCTTTTTCTTTCGTTCCTTCTTCATGCTTCCTATCCTTTGGTCCCGATGGTGGTCTTGAACTCGTACACGGCTTTGTCGTCCTTGATGACCGGTCCGTGTACCGTTGCCGTTGTCAGCTCCGGGTAGAAGTTGGAGTAATAGCTCATGACCATTTCGGGGCTGTCCGACGGGTTGGGATCATCGAGCATTACCATTCCGCTGCCTTTCTTGAATGTGAATGAGCGCGTCATTCCTGTTATTTCGAGTGCCATAATCTTATACTGCTTGATATTGTGAGACATGATTTTCTAACATGGACTGCGGGAAATCGGGATATTCCTCGTAATCCTCCGGACGGTAATTTGGTTCATCCTCTCCGACATGGTAATGTGGGACCAGTTCTTCCGGGTGCTGTGCCGGCTCCTGCCAATGTGTCCCATGGTATCCTCCGTGTGCGGGTTGTGGAGCCTGTTGCGGCACGGGCTGCTGTCCCATGTAGGGTTGCGACTGTGGCTGGTAATATTGTCCCGGTCCTTGTGGCGGTTGTTGCGGCGGCCACATTGCCTGCTGTTGCTGAGGGCCGGCTGCCGGTCTCTGCTGTCCGCCGGGAGCCTGCGTTGCCATCGGTCTCTGCGCCTGCGGTTGCGGAGGATATTGTGGAGCCTGCCGTGGTTGTTGGGGTGCGGCTGCCGGTTGTGCCTGCGGCTGTTGTGGCTGTGGAGCCGGTTCATCCATCAGTTCAAACAGGCTGCCCTTGTTCATCGCCTTTGTCTGTTCCGCCACCATCTCGTCGATTTTCTTCTGGTCCTGTGGTTTGGCGTAAAGACGTGCCTGCCCGAGCGCGGTAACCGCCTCCTTGTGGTTCTTGGCGGCGATCAGTTCCTCCGCTTTCTTGAAATGTTTCTCGTACTTCTCCCGCTTCTCCTTTTCCTCTTTCGTTTCCTTCGCTTTGGTCTCCTTGGCAGCCTTGCTCTCGGACGCTGCCTTCTCAGCCTGCGCCTCGAATTGCGCCATGTTGGAAATCAGTCCGGTAGTCTTCTGTATAGGACGTGCTACGGCTTGCAAGAAGCCGGCGTCCAGTTCCTGCGGCAGCCCGCTGACGGTCAGTGGTACGAGGTGGTTCTGGGCTTCGTCCTTCAGCCCGTTCGACTTCGGCAGTAAGGATACTGTCAGTTGTCCGTTCGCTTTGCGGATGACAAGCGTGAGATCCACGCCTTCGGTCATCATCTGGTGGATTGCTGTAAAAAACATAATTTGATGTATTAAAAGTTATTACTGGGTTTTATTCTTCACTGAACAGTTTGGCCAGCAGCCTGTTCCTGTCGGGATGGCGGCTGATTTCCAGTATCGGGTTCAACAGGGTGGAAATGTGTACCGGTCCTGTCGTCCCCCGTGGCGGGAACTTGACGGCAGGTTCGGGTTCCACCGTCCTTTTTCTTCTCGTTACCGGCATGGGCATCCTCATGGGAGCCGGCGGTGCGCTTGTTGCAAATGCTTGGTTCATGTCTCTTTATTTTTTTAATTGTGAATATTCGGGCTTTGGCAGCCCGTGAACTACAAGGGCCCGACGGCAGATGCCTTCGGTAAGGCAAGGTTTTCGGGAAAAATACCGCAAGCCTCCGGCGAGGATGATTTTTTCCGAAACCGCAAGGCTTGACCTTGCCGTCCGAACAAAGGCATTTGCCAACTTTGCCCGGTAGTTTCCGGTATGCCAAGTCTGTGTTTTCATCCCTTTTCCTTTTATCCCTGTCGTTATGGTTTCCGGTTCCACAGAGGGCGGAAAACAAAAAGAGCCGTCCCGGAAGACAGCCCTGTTCTGTAAGGTTCCACTTGATTTTGTATGGCAGTTATGTTTCATGGTCAAATATTGTCAGGATACCAGAAAACTGAGTATGCAGAAAAGTATGGCCGCAGCCACCAGAAGGCAAGCTATCCGGTACAGGAACCTGAAGAATCCCCTGAAACACACGATGGCTACCGCAGCCCACACGGGGGATATGCCCCGTGTGTACATATAACTGAACACGATGAAGGCTGCAAAGCCCAATGCGATGGTCCGTACCCATCTGTTCGCTTGAATCTTGTCGATATATTCCCTTGTTTTCATGACATTCCGATATTAACGGGTGAAACAGTCTTTTCCAATTTCAAGGGCCGGGATGCGTACCGCCTCCACAGGCAAGGTTTTCGAGGGAAAATACCGGAGCGGCGCGAGGATGATTTTCCCCGAAACCCGGAGGGCCTGACCTTGCCGGTGGAAAAAGGCGGTGCGCTACCTTTGCCCGCGAATTGGAATGACGGTGTTATTTTTTCTTTCCGTTCCCGGTTTTCGGGAACGAGAATACCGTGTTGTATTCCGCATCGAAAGTGACGGCGGCATCGAACGGTACGCCTTTCTTCCCCTTGAACCCCTTGATGAGTCTGGTGGTGCCGGAGGAGAAAAGCTGTTCCATGTGGGTGTCGGTCAGTTCCTTGTTCAGGATACGGCGGAACACCAGCAGCCCGCACCCGTCATGGGCACACCTGGCCACTTTGGAACGGAGGATGATTTTCCCCGTCTTGCACTTGGGGCAGGTGAACGCCCTTTCCTGCATGGCCGGGAATTCCAGACGCAGGATCTCTTCGGTTGCCCTGCGGGTGTAATCCCGGATGGACTGCATGAAGGTTTCCGTATCGAGGGTATGCCCCTCCACCTGCGCCAGGGTCTTCTCCCAGCTTCCCGTCAGTCCCACGTCCGCCACACGCATGTCCTTCACCGCCTCATAGATATACATCCCTTTTTCGGTCGGGATGATACTTTTGCCGGAGCGGGCGATATAGTCACGTTTGACAAGGGTGGTAATGATGGCGGCACGGGTGGCGGGTGTGCCTATGCCCAAATCCTTGATGGCCTCCTTCGCCTGTTCGTCCGTGATGTTTTTCCCGCAGGTCTCCATCGCCGCCAGCAGCGTGGCCTCCGTGTACAGCGGCTTGGGCAGGGTCTTCTTCTGCGCCAATCCATGTCCCATGACCGGAACGGTCTCGTCTTCGGCAAACTCCGCCGTCCCCCCGTCACGTTCCGGCTCGTCCTTCTCTCTGTCCTCCTTTCTGGCGAACACGCCGCGCCAGCCCGGTCTGACAATGGAGGAAGAGCGGGAACGGAACGCCATTCCCTCGCAGGCACATTCCATGACCAAAAGTTCCTTCTCGCAGGGTGGCGAGAATGCTTCCAGCATCCTTCCGGCTATCAGGGTGTAAACGGTAGATTCCGCCTCGGACAACCCTTCGGGGATGATACCCGTGATAATAAGGGCATGGTGGTCGGTCACTTTCGTGTCATCCACGCTGCGGGTATTCAGACTGGACAGGTCGAAAGACTGTCCGTATTCCCTGAATTCCGGCATGGAAACCACTTTTCCCAGCAAGGAAGGAATGTACAGCATGACATCCTCCGGGATATGGCGGCTTCCCGTCCTCGGATAAGAAATAAGCTTCTTTTCATACAAGGATTGGGCGATGGAGAGGGTCTTCTCCGCTGTCAGGTCATAATGGACGTTGCAATCTTTCTGAAGCGTGGTCAGGTCGTACAGAAGCGGGGCCTGTTGGAAAGTCTTCTTGTGTTCCGACCCAGTGACTGTTGCCACAGAACCGGAAGTGATTTTCCGGTATGCCGCCTCTGCCGCATCCTTCTCCTTGAACTCTTCCGTGTGGATGAACATGCGGTGCGCGTCCTGCCGTTTCAGCGTGAGGTGCAGCTGCCAGTAAGGGGTAGAGACGAAATTCCGGTTCTCCTTGAAGCGGGCACATATCATGGCGAGCGTCGGGGTCTGTACACGTCCTATGGAGTTGTTCGCCGAGCCGGAAGCTATCGCCAACGCGCGGCTCGCGTTCATGCCCACCAGCCAGTCCGCCTTTGCCCGGCAGTCGGCGGCGGCATACAGGCTGTCGTAGTCGCTGCCGTCCCGGAGGTTCGCCAAACCCTCGCGGATGGCCTCGTCGGTGAGAGAGGAGATCCACAGGCGTTTGAACGGTTTGGTATAGCCTAAGTAGGAATATATCCAGCGGAAGATAAGTTCCCCTTCACGGGCACAGTCGGTAGCCACGATGATGCTGTCGCACCGGTCGAACACGCTGTCGATGATTTTCAGTTGTTTGGCGGCGGCGATGTCCGTCACCATCCCTTTGTCCGTCCTGACCTGGCGGGACACCAGACGGAACGGGTCCGGCAGCATCGGGAGGTTTTCGGCGGAGGTTTTCGTGTAGCCATACGCACCGGGCATGGCGAGCGACACCAGGTGTCCCAACGCCCACGTGACCATATACCCGTTGCCTGTACAGTAGCCGTCTTTCTTGTCGGTAGCCCCGACCACACGGGCTATATCCATGCCGACACTCGGTTTTTCTGCTATGATTGCTTTCATGTTCGGATAAAATTTAAGCCGTTCCCCGCTACCGGAACCGGAAAACGGGAAACGGCGGTTTGACATTTTTTACTTGTTATAATGGATGGGCGTTTGTCAAGCCACCGGCTTGACACCGAGGATTTCAATCAGTGCCCCGTCGTCCTTGCGCACCAGTTGCAGGGTGGCGTCCATCACCACGTCCACGCCCAGCAGCACGAGGCTGAGCGACATCACTCCTGTCTTTTCCCCCTTGAGAAGCGTGTCAAGTTCCCCCGACATTTCCAGCTCGTCCTTCAGTATACCGATTCCCGCGAGTTCTTCCCAGTTCACGTCTTCCGCCTTGAATGGCGTGTTGTTTTTATTGTTTACGTTCATATTCCTGTTTTTTTTGATTTGACATTCATTCTGATTCACGCTCAGGCAATGCTTGCCCCCTTGGATTTGCGGCCAGCCTGTTCCTGTCCCTGCTTCTGGGCGTTCGCCACCACGTTGCGCTGCGATGCATCACGCTTGCGGTCCGGGTTCTCGTTGTAGAAGTCCAGCCTGCCCTGGTTGAAGTTCGCCTTGACATACTGCGAGATGGTCTTTCCATCGTAGCCTTTGATGCCCTCGACCAGTACCGCCTTGCCGCTCTGGAGGTCGGCACGCTGGTTTCTCGTCAGTTTCACATCCCATACCTTTTCCGGTATCTTGAACTCGGCACGCTGCTCGAAGCCGTCCGGCGTGCGTGAGTAACTCAGGCGTCCCGTCTCCAGGTCCGCCTTGATGAAGGAGGAGAACTCCTCACCCTTACGGTTCACCATGTCGTTGAGGAAGATGGCCTTGCCCTCGCGCAGTTGCTGCTGTTCCTCGGCGGTGATCTTCACGCCGTTAATCTCCATGGGAATGTAAATTTCACGCGCTCCCTCCGGGGAATCGGGATTGTAGCGTGTGTAGGAAGGTCTGCCCGTGGCCTCGTCCAGCTTGACATACGAGGAGAACAACTCACCGTCCTTGCGCTCCATACCCTCCACGAAGATGGCCTTGCCCGCGTTGAGGTCTTCAATCTGCTGCTTGGTAAGTTCCACGCCGCCCAATGACTGGCGGTTGAAGAGCTTGTCGTTCTCGAAGATGTATTCGATGCCTCTGCGTTCGGCGTTGACCTGGATGTGGGCGTCGAACTCCTTGCCGTTATTGGAAATCATGCCTTCGATGAACACCTTCTTGCCTTCCCGCAGGTCGTTGATTTCCTGGTCGGTCAGTTTCACACCTTTGATTTCTTGCGGGATGTAGGCGTTTTCCGCGCGCATGGCGACCACCTCGTTGGTGAGCTTGTCGATGCTGATGAAAGAAGGGATGTATTCGCCGTTGCGCCCTTTCAGTTCCACGACACGTCCCATGTTGCCTGTCTCCAACAGGTTCTTCTTGTCCTCTTCGGAGAAGATGTGACCGAAGTACGGGCGTTCGAGTTCGGGTTTCTGGCGGATGCCGTGGATACCTAATACGATAGGGCCTCCCACGGACTGCTGGAATGACAGTCGTGCATCGGTACGTAATACGGCGGAGCCGAAATTCATGCTGATGGGTACCACCTGGTTGGTCTTGTAGCCCCTGAGCATCTGGTCAAGGAGACCGCGCTCCATGAGGTATTCACGGGAAAGTCCGAAATTCTTCAGTTCCTCCCAGTTGATCATGGACTCGTTGTAGCGGTACTTGGGTTGCTGCGTGCCGTCACCTTGGGCGGCCTGCTGCTGTGTCTCATTTTTCTTTGCCATTTCTTCTTGATTTTGATTGTTGATACTTTGGTTTTCCTTGTCGCGTGGAACGATTTCGTATTTTTTGAGGAAGTCTTCCACGGCTTTTGTCTGCTTTCCGGCGGCGAGGTCTTCGATGGCCTGCTTCACTTCCGGGCTGTCCAGCGTATCCGCCTTGACGGAGAGGATGCCGAAACGGGTCGGGTCTTTGAGCTGGCTCCAGAAGTTTTTCACGAAATTCTCGAACATGTTGGCGTACCGGTCGATTTTCAGGAAGGAATTGCTGTGTTCCTTGTCTGCCGGAACGGTGCTGTATTTCCCGTCCTTTCCGATTTTTGACACCGCCTGTAAAATCAGTTCCATCTTGTCGAGTATGAACACGATGTCACTCATCTGTTCGTTCTCGCTCACTTGCGGCTTCAGGGGTTCGTCCCTCACATTTTTCTTTGCCATAACTTTGAGTTTTTAGAGTTGATAACTACTATTGTCACCGCAAATATATATAGCAAATTTTGATAAATAATTGGTTTACAACACGTTGTACTACACATTACATCGCTTGTCATCACGTTTCACCGCAGGGGTGACAGCACGAGGACAAAAAAAGGGAAAAACGGAAGAAAAAGGGCGGAACAAGGTACGGGGAGGCATAGAGAAACCGAGGCAGGGAAAGGGGACGAAGTAGAAAAAAGGAAACCTGTATTATGCAGAGTTGAGAGCGAGCTGCTTTTGTCCCCACTTCCTTGTATTTTTCATAAGACAGGCGGCTGAAAGGAAAATGATTTAGTAATTAGAAAAATGTTCCAATTGAGAAGGCCTTTTTTTCAGAAGTCGCCCCATCAGTTTTTGTCTTGACCTTGTCCTATGCGTCGTAGGTCGCTTCGCTTGCTAAGTCCCGACCTTTTCACCCAACTCGGACGGCGATACCGGAACGTTTTTTCGAAGAAAAATTACCGCAGGGAATTTTTTGCGCGAAAACCGGAGGCCTGAACGTGAAAGGTATCGTCCTCCGAGTTATCTTCTCAAAGGGACTTAGTGAGTGAAGCGTGACTTAGGATGGTTATTTATAGAAGAATATGGAAACAAGCTCTTGCATGATATGGAAAAGTGTAACGGGTGCATATAAATAGTCAGAAAATCATTACTTTCGCATAATCATTGCATGGAAGCGGTACTTTTCATGTTCATTTTTATGGTATAGTTCATTTTTAATGAACATGGCTTAGAAATGAACATCCCCGATTTAAGTCTTATTTTTACGGATTATCCGTAAAAATCGGATAAAAAAGTTGTCCATGAGAAATTAAAACGCTATTTTTGCAGAAAAGTAGCAGAATTATGATATTAAACTTAGAATTTAAGAATTATCGTTCGTTCAAGGGCACATGCTCGTTTACAACCGAACCGACCTCTTCAAAAGCAAAGGTCGAAAATCTGTGTGAGGTTGAAACTAAAGCGGAGGGTAACAAAAAGGCATTGAAAATTTCCTTGATTTTTGG
>OFCN01000140.1_pt1 | contig 45080 bp, 47 predicted proteins | sample 1520801 | NCBI WGS metagenome assembly OFCN01 (sample SAMEA2699029, study PRJEB24076) | metagenome | biome: Human gut stool | place: Spain | collected 2012-03-20 | reverse complement strand
ACTGTGGTCGACGCCGGTGGCGGGGACTGGTAGAGGGCCGCAGTCGGGTAATTGTCTACTGTAGTCGATGCCGGTGGCGAGGAGTTGGTAGCGGGCCGCAGCAGGGTGAATGTCTACTGTGGTCGACGCCGGTGGCGGGGACTGGTAGAGGGCCGCAGTCGGGTAATTGTCTACTGTAGTCGATGCCGGTGGCGAGGAGTTGGTAGCGGGCCGCAGCAGGGTGAATGTCTACTGTGGTCGATGCCGGTGACGACGCCCCGGCAGCTGGCCGCAATCGGGGAAATGTCTACTGTAGTCGACGCGGTGACGACGCCCCGGCAGCTGGCCGCAGCAGGGAAAATGTCTACTGTAGTCGACGCGGTGATGACGCCCCGGCAGCTGGCCGCAGCAGGGAAAATGTCTACTGTAGCCGATGCGGGGACGGCGCTCCTGCAGCTGGCCGCAGTCGGGGAAATGTCTACTGTAGTCGATGCCGGTAGGGGGAACCCGGCGCTGTCCGCAGCAGAGGAGATATCTACTTTAGCCGACAGCAAAAACGTGGATCACACCGGCGAAATATCTTCAGAGAATTAACCCAGGATTAGGACACGTCTTAATGCATCATCAGCCCATACTTCAAGGTCATCATAAGTTTTGAAAGTTTTGCTGATTACATGACCGTTTGCAGTTGATGTTCCATACAAATTGAATCCAAGTTGACTAGGCTTTTGGATCATAAAATCATAGGACTCTCTGTCATTTAACAGCCAGTAGAGGTAATGGAAAAAGTCCGGTTTAGACAGACCTGCCTCACCGCGAGCCGCCTTACGTGCTAATTCTTTCCCGGTATAAATTTCCGGGGGAGGAGTGCAACCGAGACCACGGCAGCCCGGAAGGACAGAATCCCGACAAACACTGTCCTGGTAAATGGTGTAACGGGTATCAAGCGAATCCTTAACAAGACGCCCCCACATGATGAAGTGACATGCTCTGTGCCATTGGCGAATTTCCTGACTGTTGAGTAATCCCTTACAGAGGAGACATACAGCCGGTTTTAGAGATTCATCACGGATATTACGTTTATACGATTTCATCTCGACCAGAAAGAACCGGTCGCATACACCGAAGAGGGTATCTGCATTTATATCCCGGTCGCTGCCGTTCAGGGAGGCAATGAGATCACTCATTCCGTGTTCACGGCACGCATTCCGCACCTGAGATTTAAACACATCGGTAACGCTGTCTTCTCTGCCTCTGTTACTCACACAAACCTCGCTCAGTAAGAAATTTCGCCGTGACGGGGGACGGCTGGGCCACCAGCGATGAATGTTAAAGCGGGAGGCCAGGCTAAACAATTACCGAAAACAGGAGGGACCGACAACAACACACAAACGTAAGACAACATACCTCATAGCCCTGCAAAGCCTTTGCCTCGGTGCGTCACGCTCTGCGTGAGTCACGATTGTGCACATTTTCGGCATATTCTTTTTTTCTTTTTTTTCATTTTTTCTCTTTTTTTCGTCCGCGCGGCGGGGGCCGGGTCGGGCACGTTGAAGGTCAGGACCATTAAGGGTATGTTGTCTTACGCATGTTCTTTTGCTGCCTGTGAGAGGAACCTCTTATCAGAATGGTGATGCTGGCCATCCTCTTCGTCGTCTCATTCAAATCCTGTGAGGATGCTCCCCACTCTGATGGTAGAGGGGGGAGCAGAATAAAACCCACCAGAAAAAAAGACGAAGATCCAACTTGCTGTGCCTGTGGAGGCTGAAGAATGCTGACACGTCCGTTCTCCGGGTTAAAAGGGATGAGCTGGTTTTCTACTGTGCGGAACAGGGGGAGTGGAAGGTACCCGCCTACGCCTGAGTTACGGCACGATGTAGCTACACAGCAACATGCTGTGTAGCCTGGCACCGGAATGCTGCCTAAGCGATACTCCGCTGGACTTCACAGCCGTCACGTGCTGGACAGCGATGGAGAAGAAAACGTTGGTTATGTGAAGGGGCGGGTTATTCAGGGCCGGATTTCGTCTTCTGCAGCTGCTGGTGTTGCCCGAGTTCATAATCAATGAATGCGCCAATCATCGCCCGATAGGTTTTTTCAATAATCGTTTCGGGAAGTCCTGCTTCAGTGGCCTGCTTACGTACCCGGTCGATGATCTGTTGTACTCTGTCAGGTGCACGCACGGATGCCTGATCAGTTTTAAACGCCGCTGCAGCTTTAACGCATTGAGCACGCTGAGCTATGAGTTTGACCAGCTCACTGTCTATCTGATCGATATGATTTCTGACATCAGTTATAGAGCTATATTCCACGAAATCGATCCTATAAACTAGTACAAAAGACCAATATATTATAATAAACACAACGGAAAGCAAAACAGATTCCCCCGTCCCGTGGATGGGGGTAATAGAACAGGAAAATTCGACGATTGAATGTTTAGCGTGGGCAAAGAAATGGCAGAGGCGGAAGATATAAGCGTTTCCCATCAGTTCAAAACATAAGCGAGTGGGTCGTTGATCATTTGATTTCAGAAATTATCGCAGAGGGTAGAGATGACTGATATCACCGAACTGTCACAGTATGAAATAAACTGTCCGGGCGTCGGGCCTGCAAATAGTGGCGAGCCCGACGCCCGGTGGTGTCAACCTTCCAGATTCAGCTCCACGCTGCGCTTAAGCACCAGGCGCATAATGGCGTAATAAACCATGCCGACGGCAAGCCAGCTCAGGCCGAGCACCTTGGCTTCAATATCCATTTCATAAATGACAAAGCCGATAATGCACAGACCAATCACTGGGAAGAGCAGATGCATCACCAGATTGCGCGATTTTTGGCGGATCAGATAGTGGTTGATCACCGCCACGTGCAGCACCAGGAAGCCCATAAGCGCGCCGAAGTTAACCAGCCTGCTGAGGTTGTCGATATCGCCGTAGAACCAGAGACCGGAAACCAGTGAAATCAGCGCGACTAATAATGTACTGACATACGGTGTTTTCAGGCGTGGATGCACCTTCGCCAGCAGCTGCGGGAGTTGCTTATCACGAGCCATCGCAAACAGGATGCGTGAAACCGCTGCCTGGGCAACCAGCGCGTTGGCGATCCCCCAGGAAATCACCGTGGACCACATGGTGACGTATTTCAGCCATTGGCCGCCGGCCAGATTGGCAGTATCGTAGAACGCGGTATCGAGGCTGCCAAATTTCATTCCTTGCGCAAGGTCCGCCGCAATCCAGGTTTGGAGAATGAACAGCGTACCGACCAGCATCAGGGCGCCCAACGAGGCCTTACCGACGGTATCGACGCCGCCTTTGGTTTCTTCGGACAGCGTCGATATTCCATCGAAGCCCAGGAAAGAGAGCACGGCAATTGAGACTGCGCCCATGACCAGAGGCAGGCTGAATTTATCGGCATTATACAAGGGGGCGAGCGTCAGATGGCCTGCCCCGACTCCGGAATAAAGCGCAATCAATCCCAGTACCACAAAAATTGCGAGCACCACGATTTCAGCCACCAAAATGGTATTATTCGCCCGTGCGGTAAAGGTAATGCCTCGTAAGTTAATCAGGCTGTTAAGTGCGATAAAGCCGATAATCCAGACCCAGCCCGGAACGCCCGGCAACATCGGCCCTACCGCCGCCGCGCTGACGATATACAGTAGCGATGGCACCAGAATGTAATCCAGCAATATCAGCCAGCCAGCAAAAAAACCTACGATAGGGTGTATTCCGCGCTGAGCGTAAGCGTATACCGAACCTGAAACCGGGAACGCGCGCGACATCGACCAGTAGCTCATGGCGGTGAAAAACATTGCCACCATGCCGATCAGATAAGCCAGCGCCACCATGCCCTGCGCGCCATCCCAGACGTAGCCGAAGACGCCGAAAGGGGCGATGGGTACCATAAAAATCATGCCGTAAACCAGCAGATCGCGAAAGGTCAGCGCTCGATGGAGCTCCTGTTTATAGCCGAACTGTTCAACGCTCATGCTTACCCCCATCAATCGACAGAGAAAGCTGTTTAGCGACCGTTTTCGGCAGCGCGTAGCGGCAGGTTTTCAGCGGGTCGACCACCTGACAGATTTGCAGGTCGCCAGCGATACTCAGTATATTGATAGCTTCCGCCAGCATCAGGGAAGTATTATCGGCGATAAAATGTGCCATATTACGTGTCGCAAGGGATGCCGCATCGTCGAGGGTAACGGCAGAAGCGAGGGTGAAAATCGTTTCGTTATTTTCCAGCATCGGCAAGGGTAGCTGACGGTTTTTAACAACGGTTAACTCAACGAGGACTTCGCCCGGCACTTCCAGGCCGCAAACTGAGACTTCGCCATCACCCATCGCGGCGTGTAAATCTCCCAGCGCGAAAAGCGCACCAGGTACGTTGACCGGTAGCCATAGGGTGCTGCCGGCGGTGATCATTTTGCAGTCCATATTACCGCCGTGGCTATCCGGTGTGCCGCAGGAGATGGCCTTTCCGGCAGGCGCGACGCCGATAACGCCAACCATCGGATTAAGCGGCACACGTACATTGCCAGGCATGACCGCATGACCCTGTTCAATGGGCACTATGGTCACTTTTGGAGTACTAAGTTCGTCGCCAATCACCCCGAGTTGCGGGGCGGTGACCATCACCGCCTGCTGGCTAGTCAGGGTAATTTTCTTGATGGTGACTTTAAGCGCATCGCCCGGTTCGGCGCCTGCAATGTAGACCGGCCCGGTGGCCGGGTTAATACGCTGCCAGTCCAACTCGTTGAACACGGTCTTGGCAGAGGTGATTTGGTCGGAGAAGCAGTCGCAGGTTTCAAATAATACTTCACTTCCACTGTTGACGGTGGCGACAGGAACGTTATCACGCGACATGGCGTAAACCAACCGATCTTTGGGTATTTTCATTAGATTCATCCCGGTAATATTGTTGTGTTTTTTTTGGTGTTCCCCGCAGGGGAAAGGGTGAATGTATCGGGAATGTTGCAGAAAGGCAATTATGAGTACCCTAAGAGTGTTTACGGTGATTATTATTTAAAATCAAAATTTTATAATTAGTAGTGTTTAATATAATCAAGTTCTGAATCTGATATCTTTGGTTTGTTATCTCATTCTTTATAGTTATTTTTCTTATTTTTTACTTACCATTTGCTTATTTTACAGCATAATATTCCAAAAATAATCAAGTCGGAGGTCCGCGAGATACATCCATAGTAATTATCAATAACGTTTACTATTCTCGCGAGCACTGCGACTGCAGAGAAGAAGATAGCAATCTCTTGCCTGGCAACGAGCTGGGGTAGGGTGATTAACCCATCGCTCCAGTGAGTACAGCTTCGGCGGAAAATCACTCCATCACGACCTTCACTCCTTCCCCCAGCTTCACCATCAACTCTTTATGCTTCTCGATTGGCGACAGGGCGCAGTTGCTCGATACTTCCCGGATGCCGAAAACAGAGATCCTGACGTGACCAGGATATTCAGCCGATACAACTGCTTCGCGACGAAAACCATATCCACCTGCTCCGGTAGCTCGAACCATAGCATAAAGCAGCCTTTCGGGCGGGTCAGATGCCGCAGGGGAAAAACTCCCGCAGCCAGCAGGTGGAGAGCATCTGGCACGATTTGCTGGTGCTGTTCAATTCGTTTGAAGGCACCTTGCCGTTCCACACCCCGCAGTTTGGCGAAGGGGGGCTCAAACTCTCAACGATGGATGAGGCTGCCACAGGGACAGTCATCATCGAAACCGTCGAATACTCACTGGCCGGACGCAGTCTTACCCTGTTCAGAAGTCCTTAGCTTTAGAGTGATGCCGCCGCGCGAGCGGCGGTGTCATACAGGGAGGAGATCGCGCGTAACAGCTGCGCGGCTTCCCCAATCGATTTCCCGGTATTTCCGCTATCCGTTTGGATCGCAATCAAACACGCTTCCCGAACGTCCCGGTACTTCATGCACAATGCTTTCCCTACCTCTGTCGTGGAGAAAAAGAGTTCTTTGCCCACCTTTTCACTCGTCACGTAGCCCGCTTTAACCAACTTTTTCAGGGCATAGGTCACCACGTGGGTATCTTCTACGTTAAGAACGAAACAGATGTCGGCCAGCTTTTTCTTGCGATCGCGGTGGTTCACATGATGCAGGAGGGAGACGTCAAAGGCGCCCATGTCAGGTTCACCCGCCGCGGTCATGCAGCGCACCATCCATTTGTTGAATGCGTTGCTGGTCATAATTAGCGCATATTCCAGCTCCGACAGCTCCGCGCAGCGATCGGACACCAGATGGCGGGAGGAAACGATCCGGCCGTCGTTGATATCGTCGTGATGGGGGTTAGCACTCTTTTCTGAAGTCATAACGTTCCTTAGCAATGAATGTAAAATTATCGATAAAATAAGAATATTTTATTGATAATTTGTTTGCATGTTGTTGAGGTAAAGATGTAGCTTTTTAGCGCAGGTTTACCAAACCTGACGAAAAACACAACTTCGCTCGCCGCAAATTAAAAAAATAGCCGCCGGCGCGCAACGCTCACTTTCGATAGGGTAAACGTTATGGACGGTACTACACTGTTGCCGCTGATCGGGATACCGATCGTGGTTATTGGTTTTGCATTGCGCTTCAACCCGCTGCTGGTGGTCGTGGTAGCGGGGCTGGCGACGGGTTTGCTGGTCGGTATGGATTTCGGCATGCTGCTGGAAACCTTCGGTGAGAAGTTCGTGAACAGCCGTTCGCTGGCCACCTTCATTCTGATCCTACCGGTCATTGGTCTGCTGGAGTATTACGGGCTTAAGGAGCGCGCCCAGGCCTGGGTGGCGAAGATCGCTAGTGCCACCTCGGCGCGTATTCTGATGCTTTATTTTGTTGCGCGTGAAGCCACGGCCGCGCTGGGGCTGATGTCGTTGGGCGGCCATGTCCAGACGGTGCGTCCGCTGCTGGCCCCGATGGCCGAAGGGGCGGCGCTGAACGAATACGGAGAAGTCCCACAGCACATTCGCGACAAAATCAAAGCGCATGCCGCCGCGTGTGACAACATCGCAGTTTTCTTCGGAGAAGATATCTTTATTGCTTTTGGGGCTGTGCTGCTAATTGACGCGTTTCTGAAAGAGAACGGCATTCAGGGTATCGAACCGCTGCATATCGGCCTGTGGGCCATTCCAACCGCCATTGCGGCATTGATTATTCATATTACGCGCCTGCTGCGCCTCGATGCCAGCATCCGTCGAGACATCATGGCATGGCGAGCAGAACAGGGGATGCAGGAGCCCACACAATGATGACGCTTATCACTATTAACCGTGTGTATTACCTGATTGGTTTTGTTGTGATGCTGCTGGTTGTCATGACCCTTCGCGATCGCGCCAATCCAAAACGTTTTACAACCGCGTTGTTCTGGTTTTTGTTTGGCGGGATCTTTCTGTTTGGCGACCTGATGGTACAGGAACTCGGTAAATCCTTGGCGTACCGCATCATCGGCGGCGGCGTCATCGTTATCGCCCTGCTGGCGGGATTTAGCCTAGTCGGGATAGGGCACTATAAAATGTCCACCGAGGAGGCGCGAGTTGCCTCTTCGAACAGACTCAAGAACTGGCTGTTCCTGCCTGCGCTGATGATCCCGATGGTGACGGTTATCGGCACCCTGTTCCTGAAAGGGGTGTCGATTGGCGGCGTGTTCCTGCTCGACCAAAAACAGCTCACCCTTGCGGCGCTTTCCGTGGCCTGCGTTGCGGCGATCCTCACCGGCTGGTGGCTTACCAAAGGAACGCCGCTGCATGCTGTTCGTCAGTCTCGTCGTCTTGTCGATACTATCGGCTGGGCGGTGATCCTTCCGCAGATGCTGGCTATGCTTGGCGGGGTCTTTGTGGTGGCAAACACGGGCGACTCGGTGCAAAAGGTAGTGAGCCTGTTTGTGAACCCGGATAACCGCTTCATGCTGGTGATCATCTACTGCGTGGGGATGGCACTGTTCACCATGATCATGGGCAATGCGTTTGCGGCCTTTCCGGTATTAAGTGCCGGTATCGCGTTACCGTTTCTGATCAACGTTCATCACGGGAATCCGGCTCCTCTGTTAGCGTTTGGCATGTACGCGGGCTATTGCGGTACGCTGATGACGCCGATGGCCGCAAACTTCAATATCGTTCCCGCCGCTCTGCTGGAGCTGAAGGACAAATATCAGGTGATCAAAATCCAAATCCCGACCGCGTTAACCCTGCTGGTGGTGAACGTGTTCTTAATGTATTTCCTCGTGTTTCGCTAAGGAGCTGTCATGGAATTAACGCAAGATCAGGCTGACGCGTTTGCTCGTATGCCTTTGACCTATTTGTGCCTGGAATACCCGAACCACATCATGCACCTACTTAATGATGATGGCGACGTGCTGCCACCTCGTGAACTGCACCCGATTTTTTACGGTTGTTTTGACTGGCATTCGGCGGTACACGGCTACTGGCTGCTCCTGCGCTGCGTGCGTCTTTATCCCCACTTGCCGTGCCAGGAGGCGATCGTTGCGCTTTTCGACCAACACCTGACCAAAGAGAACGTGGCGAAGGAGCTGGCCTATTTCACCGCACCGTTCCGCGACTCGTTTGAGCGGCCGTATGGTTACGGCTGGCTGCTGGCGCTGGCCCAGGAAATGAAACAGTCGTCGCTGCCGCAGGCCGCAGGCTGGTATCAGACGTTGGAGCCGCTTACCCAGGATATTCGCAACCGGCTGGTGGATTACCTTGCAAAACTCACCTATCCGATCCGCGTGGGGACGCACTACAACACAGCGTTTGCTCTAGCTCTGGCGCTAGATTATGCCCGAGCAGTAGAAGATAGCGCGCTTGAGCAGGCTATTCTGTCCTCTGCAGAGCGGTTTTATCTTGCCGACACACGCTATCCGGCCCACTACGAACCCGGCGGCGATGAGTATATTTCCGGCGCCCTGACGGAAGCGTTATTGATGAGCAAGGTGTCGGCGGACTTTCCGACTTGGTTTGACGCGTTTTTGCCGGATGTCGGCTCCGTTGCGGAACTTATGAACCCGGCGGAGGTGAGCGATCGTACCGATCCGAAAATTGCCCATCTCGACGGATTAAACCTCAGCCGTGCATGGTGCATGAAGCATATTGCGAAAGCGCTTCCGGACAACCATCCGGCGCAGCAGGTGCTAAGTGATGCGGTGGCGAAACACCTGACGGTGAGCGTCGAGCATGTGGTGGGCAGCCACTACAGCGGCGGGCACTGGCTGGCGAGCTTTGCGTTGCTGGCGCTGGAGTAAATAATTGAGCCGTCTTTCTTGCCGAGTGACTCTGCGTTTATCCGGCCAACAATGTATATGAATATATTGTGCTTTTCAGGATGATGTCCTCACCGCAGGGTGCAGCCTGCTCAGTTTAAACAACACAGACCTCGTTGAGGCGATGACGGCTAGAGGAGATGTGGGGGGAACGAACCACAAGTAAGCTTCATGCAATGGGCATAACCACTGCGCTGGAGCTGGCTAGGGCAAATCCTGCATTCATAAGACGAAACTTCACCGTAGTTCTTGAACGAACAGTGAGGGAACTACGGGGGGAAAGTTGTATCGACCTGGAGGATGCCCCGCCACCAAAGCAACAGATCATATGCAGCAGGAGCTTTGGGCAGCGTATAACAACGTATGAATCCATGCGGCAGGCAATGTGCCAGTATGCTGAACGTGCTGCGGAAAAATTGCGCCAGGAACGTCAGTACTGCGGTCAGGTGTCAGCTTTCATAAAAACCTCGCCTTTTTCAAAACATGAACCCTATTACAGCAAAGTCTCCAGCGAACAGTTCTGCATTCCATCACGTGATACGCGGGACATTATCGCGGCGGCGGGCCGGGCTCTGGATAAAATCTGGAAAGACGGACATAACTATGCAAAGGCGGGAGTCATGCTCAACGATTTCCGTCCCTGCGGAGTTACCCAGCTATCGTTATTTGATGAAGGGAGGTCGTATGCAAACAGTGACGCGCTCATGAACGTACTGGATACGATAAACAACTCAGGCAAAGGCAAAGTATGGTTTGCCGGTCGTGGCATCGCACCGGCGTGGTCAATGAAGAGAGATATGCTCTCTCCAGCCTACACAACGAGGTGGGACTCGATACCGATCGCTACACTCTGAGGTATCGCAATCAGGAAAAGTGCCTTCCGTCTGCTGGTGGTTGATATTTGCTCTGGCATTACCATTTGGGTATAATGTAATAACCAAATGGAGGCTAGCTATGAAAACATTTAGTTTGTCCTCAACTCCAGCCAGACCACAGCGCCTCTGGCAGGTTGCCGGGTTAAATAATGCTGATGGCGTAGCGCTTCTGGGCCAAATCAATGAAGGCCTGGACGGGAAGGTGGCGAACCGGATCACTGACTGGGCCAGAATAACCCAGAATGACCTGAGAAAAATGTCCGGTATCCCGTCGACCACATTTAGCCGCAGTGTGAAGGCACGTTTTAACCCGGAACAAAGTGAACGTCTGGTACGGATTATCCGCGTCATTGATCGGGCGGTAGATTTGTTTGAAGGCGATAAGGAAGCCGCACAGAAGTGGTTGAACGAACCTAACCGGGCATTGAGCGGGAAAGTGCCAGCAGACCTGATGGCATCCGAGACGGGAGCATATGAGGTCATTAAGCTGATTACGCGTCTGGAGCATGGGGTGTACTCGTGATCCTCTACAGGCTGACGAAAACAAAGTATCTTTCTACGGCCTGGACCGGATATGGTGCGAAAGAGGCTGGTGGGCGCTGGAATAGCGTGGGGGTGTCAATGGTATATGTCTCCGAAACGGCATCACTAACGATGCTGGAGACGCTGGTACACCTGCATGCGGCACAGATAATGGACTCTTTCACGCTACTGAGTATCGATGTGCCTGATGAACTGATCCAAAGCGCAAACATGGATGAATTACCGGGCAACTGGGCTGATGAGGATGCGCCTCAGGAACTGGCTGATTACGGAGATGCCTGGTCATTTACCAGGAGCTCGGTTGCACTGCGTGTTCCCTCAGCCTTATCGCCGGTAGAGTTCAATTATCTGTTAAATCCTGAGCACCCTGAGTTTTACGGGATCGTGCAGAAGGCTCAACAGATACCGTTCCGGTTTGATAGTCGTCTTAAACCTGACAGGAAGTGAAGCAAAGGAGGAGAGGGCGCTGTCATGACGCCTGGCGCTCCTGTCCGGTGCCACATAAAAAAGCCCGCCAGCGGCGGGCAAAGACTACACACAGCTATTACAGGATGTGGATTTGCCCCTATATTTCCAGACACCTGTTATCACTTAACCCATTACTGGCCCGCTGCCGCAGATATTCCCGTGGCGAGCGATAACCCAGCGCACTATGCGGATGCCATTCGTTATAATGCTCGAACGCCTCTGCAAGGTTCTTTGCTGCCGTTAACCCGTCTGGTTTGGGCATGATACTTATGTAGTCACGCTTTATCGTTTTCACGAAGCTCTCTGCTATTCCGTTACTCTCCGGACTCCGCACTGCCGTGTTCTTCGGTTCAAGTCCCAACATCCTGGCGAACTGACGTGTTTCATTCGCCCGGTAGCATGAACCATTATCCGTCAGCCACTCCACTGGAGACGCCGGAAGCTCGCTGCCAAAGTGGCGTTCCACTGCTCCCGGCATGACGTCCTGTACTGTTTCACTGTCGAAGTCACCCGTTGTGACCGCCCAGTGCAGTGCCTCACGGTCACAGCAGTCCAGCGCGAACGTGACCCGCAGTTTTTCTCCGTTATCACAGCGGAACTCAAACCCGTCAGAGCACCATCGCTGATTACTTTCTTTCACAGCCACTCTGCCGGTATGTGCCCGTTTCGATGGCGGTACAGCGGGTTTTCGCTCAAGCAACAGCGCATTCTGGCGCATGATCCGGTAAACACGTTTGGCATTGATCGCAGGCATACCATCAAGTTCTGTTTGTCTGCGAAGCAGCGCCCATACCCGACGACAACCATATGTGGGTAGCTCTCCGATAACATCGGTGTATACGGCGAAGCACATCCGTATCATCCGTGTGACGGCTGCGGCGGCCGTCCTTCCAGTCATCGGTTCGTCTGAGAATGACGTGCAACTGCGCACGCGACACCCGGAGACAACGGCTGACGAAGCTTACTCCCCATCCCCGGGCAATAAGGGCGCGTGCGCTATCCACTTTTTTGCTCGCCCATATTCAACGGCTTCATTAAGGAGTTCATTTTCCATCGTTTTTTTTGCCGAGCAGGCGCTGGAGTTCTTTAAGCTGCTTCATGGCGGCAGCAAGTTCAGAGGCAGGAACGACCTGTTCTCCGGCAGCCACAGCAGTAAGACTTCCCTCATGGTATTGCTTACGCCAGAGAAATAGCTGGCTGGCTGCCACACCATGTTGCCGGGCAACAAGGGAGACCGTCATTCCCGGTTCAAAGCTCTGCTGAACGATAGCGATCTTTTCCTGTGTAGTACGCCGTCTGCGTTTCTCCGGCCCTAAGACATCAATCATCTGTTCTCCAATGACTGGTCTAAAAACTAGTATTAAGACTATCACTTATTTAAGTGATATTGGTTGTCTGGAGATTCAGGGGGCCAGTCTAGGATGATTCAGGCAGTTTCTTCATAAACGTTGTAATCCAGCTTTGCTCCAATGTAATTATGCAGGCTACTGGCTTTATTCATCGCGCAGCTAAACGCATTCGAACGATCGCCTGCACTCCCGTTATGCCCATTAACGGGTAATTTCATACAGTTTCTCATAACTGCATTCTTCCAGCACAATAAAGGCTCCCGGTTTACTGGTCAGCAATTCGAAACCAAGACCTGAGGACTTTGTGTTCCTTAACTGGTAATATGCAGTGAGTGTCATAATTTATCCCTTAAAATAATACCGATACAAAGATATTTCTACAGGCATAGTTGAGTCTGTAAAATTGCTGATGGTTCAGATCGTTTGTAAGTAATAATAAATTATTCTGGTGGCACAGCAATTGGCTAAATAACTTTACCTTCATTAAATTTTTAAAGAAACACAATCAGGAAAAGTGACTTTAAAAATATTTTTCGAACATGACGCTATTGATATCTGATATTGCCTGCAGAATTTTTTCATAGACGTACACCTCTATTACAACGACAGGCAACGTACCAGTAATGCGTGCTACCACGCACTTTTGCCGTGAAGGGCGCAAATGCGTGGCTGTAACCATAAACTGTTAACGCCTGGGTCAGGGCGTAACCTTACCCAACACACCATCCTGCTGGCAGCTTTCTCCTGCAGCAATCTGGATTGACAGCACTCCGTTGCGGGCAGCAAGTACCGGTACTTCCATCTTCATTGCTTCCATTACTGCTAGAGTCTCGCCTTCACTGACGGTTTCGCCGGAAGTTTTAAGCCAGCGCTGCACAATGCCGGAGATGGGCGCAGTTACTGCACCGGCAACCTGTAATGCCTGGGGTGTTTCAGCCAGACTTGCCGGAACAGCACTACCGGAGGCAGCCTGGAAACTGGCCGGGAGAGCCAGTTGATGGCGCCGCCCATCAATTTCAATCCAGCAACGTTGTAGCGGGGAGTTACCTGGGGGTAAAGGGCGTACCTGTTCAGCAAGCTCAGCAGAAAAATCAGTCTCAATCCAGCGCGTATGAACACTAAAGCTTTTAGTAAAATCCGGGGAATGGAGTACCGCTTCATGGAAAGGCAGCACTGATGCCACTCCTTCGATGCGAAAGGCTTTGACTGCCTGGCGCGCACGCGCCAGCGCCTGGTCGCGGTCTGGTGCCCAAATGACCAGTTTCGCCATCAGTGAATCATAGAAGCCAGAAATAGTGTCTCCATGGGTGACACCACTGTCCACGCGTACCCCTGGTCCTCCTGGCAGATCAAAGCGGGTAATCGTACCCGGCACCGGGAGAAAACCTTTCGCCGGGTCTTCTGCATTAATCCGCAGTTCAATGGCGTGGCCACGCGGCACTGGTGGTGTGGTAATACTCAGTGGTAACCCATGGGCAACGCGTAGCTGTTCTTTGACCAGATCCAGACCGCTGGTTTCTTCAGTTATTGGGTGTTCAACCTGCAAACGGGTATTGACTTCAAGAAACGACAACACACCATTGGCACCCAGCAAAAACTCTACCGTGCCTGCGCTGCGGTAACCGGCACGCTGGCAAATGGACTGCGCGGCACTGGCAATTTGTACTTCGATTTCAGCACTGAGAAAAGGCGCCGGGGCTTCTTCTACCAGTTTTTGGTTGCGGCGTTGCAGAGAGCAGTCGCGGGTACCCACCACGACTACGTGGCCCTGCTCGTCGGCGATAACCTGCGCTTCAATATGGCGCGGGCGGTCGAGATACTGTTCAACATAACACTCCCCGCGCCCGAAGGCTGTCAGCGCTTCACTGACGGCTGACTGGTAAAGTGTGGCGATTTCCTCCCGAAACCACGCTACTTTCAACCCGCGCCCACCACCACCAAAGGCAGCCTTGATAGCAACGGGCAGGCCGTGTTCATCGGCAAAGCGGATAACGTCCTCCGCGCAAGAAACCGGGTCTGGCGTACCTTTAACCAGCGGTGCACCAACTGCCATGGCAATTTTCCGCGCCTGGACTTTATCACCCAATTGCTCGATGGTTTCCGGGCGTGGGCCAATCCAGATAAGCCCGGCGGCTTCCACTGCACGGGCGAATTCAGCCCGCTCAGACAAAAAGCCGTAACCTGGGTGCACCATTGTGGCTTCACTGCGGCGGGCAACGTCGATCAGTTGTTCGATATTCAGGTAAGTCTCTGCCGGGCTGGACCCGGGTAATGCCCAGGCTTCACCAGCCAGGCGGCAATGCAGGCTGTCGACGTCCGGGTCAGCATAGACCGCGACACTGGCAAAACCGTATTCATGGCAGGCCCGGATAATGCGAACCGCAATTTCGCCCCGGTTCGCGACGAGCACTTTGTGTGGGGGAACGGTAGCAACAGCGCTCATTATTTATACTCCTCAAAAACAGTAAAAGGGTGAATGGCCCGAAAGCGAATCTGGCAGTTGGGCGGGAGTTGGCCCGCAATATCAAGATGGTAGTGGGCGACAGCACCAATCACCGGGTAACCACCGGTTAACGGGTGGTCGGCCAGAAACAGAACCGGTTGCCCGTTCGCCGGAACCTGGATGGCACCAATGCAAGTTCCTTCACTGGGTAATTCGCGGTTGTCACTGCGTGTAAGCGGTAACTCGCCCTGTAACCGCAGGCCAATGCGGTTAGATTGTGGCGTGACTTGCCAGCACTGGCTGGTGAGCCGGTCCAGCGCTTCGTCGTTGAACCAGTCGCAGCGTGGCCCAGGGATGATATCCAGCGTGATGGTCTCGCCGGGTGCCGGTAATGAAGGCAGGCCGATGACAGCAGGCTGTACCGCACTGTATGGCGGCGTGGTGCCTGCATACAATTTAACCCCAGCCTGTAACGGTTCCGGGCCAACTTGTGCCAGCGTGTCGCGTGAGGCACTGCCCAGTTGTGGTGTAACGGCCCAGCCGCCACGGCGTGCCAGGTAACTGCGCACGCCGCGTGCTGGCGCTCCCAGTCGTAACTGGTCGCCTGCTTCAAGTGCCAGTGGCGCTTCTGTGCTGGCGGTAAAATGTGCGCCGTCTGCACGGGTGACCATGACCGGGCAGGGCGCGCCTGTTAGCGCAACGACCATTGGGGCACAAATACGGGCTCTGAACCCACCGGCAGTAATTTCCAGTGCGGGCAGGTGACCAGGGTTGCCAACCAGCCAGTTGGCGCGCCGCCAGGCGGCCTGGTCAAGTGCACCCGAAGGGGATATCCCCATGCTTGACTGCCCTGCGCGCCCGGCATCCTGAAACAGGGTTTGTAAACCTGGTGATATCACTGACATCACTGCGCTACCGGAAGCTGATTGTTGGAGGGGCTGTGGTTTTACCACCGGCACACAGACCGGGGCGCGCGTGACATCGACAAACTGCACTTGCATGCCGGGTTGCAATAACGCGGGCGGCTGCCTGTCCAGGGCAAACAGTGTTTCTGTGGTGCGGCCAATTATTTGCCAGCCACCGGGACTTGCGTGGGGGTAAATACCGCTGAATTCTCCGGCAAGCCCAACAGAACCCGCCGGAATACGGGTGCGGGGGCTTGCGCGGCGGGGAACCTGGATACCGGCTTCACGAGAAACAAGGTAAGCGAAACCTGGCGCAAAACCACAAAAGGCCACCTGCCACAAAGAGCCGGTGTGGCGCTGAATGAGCGCCTCAACACTCAACCCGAGGTATTCCGCCATCTCGGCCAAATCATCACCAGTATACTGAACGGGGATGGTGACTACTTTACCTGTGCGCTGAGCTTGCATCTGTCCGTCGAGCTGGCGAATGGCAGCAGATAACTGGTGGCACTGGGTGAGAGTTGGGTCAAAATGGATAAGCAGGGTACGGGCTGCAGGAATGATCTCTTCCACTCCTGACAATGGCGCAGCCTGCAAGGCGGCGAACAAAGCCAGCGTGTCATCAAGAGTGCCCAGCTCCACTAAAAAACTGGACAGGCTGCAAGGTAAAAATCGCACATTACATCCTTATTATTGTTGCCAGGCGGCGTTCGGAATATCGGTGATAAACATGTGGCCAGGGGCATGGCTTACAGCAAATGGCACCCGTGATGCCATCACTGCTGCCTGTGGGGTAACGCCACAGGCCCAGAACACTGGTATTTCTCCAGGGCGGAGTGTCACCGGGTCGCCAAAGTCTGGTTTGTTGATGTCCTGAATACCCAGCGCCTGCGGTTCACCAATATGTACCGGTGCGCCATGGACGGCCGGGTAACGGGCAGTAATAGTGACGGCATCAGCAACCTGATGAGCCGGAACCGGCCGCATGGAGACCACCAGTTCGCCTTTCAGCCTGCCAGCTTCACGGCAGGGGCGATTGGTTCGGTACATCGGCACATTGCAATCTTCGCTGATATGGCGGACATCAATGCCTGCCTGCATCAGTGGTGTTTCGAATGTGAAGCTGCAGCCAATCAAAAAAGTGACCAGGTCCGGGTGGCTTTGCCAGATTTCCCGGGCATCGGTCACTTCTTCATCCAGTTCACCATCACACCATACCCGGTAACGCGGTATGTCCGTATCCACACGGCCTCCAGCTGCCAGCATAGTGTGGCATTGCCCGGCTTCGAGGACATCAAGCACCGGGCAACTTTGTGGGTTGCGCTGCGCGTAGAGCAGAAAATCAAATGCCCAGTCACGTGGCAGGGCTATCATATTCACTTGGGTCATGCCTGGCGCCATCCCGGCGGTGGGTTTGTCGTAACCCTTACGAATACGCAGGCGAGCCTGTGCCGCCTCTTCCAGTGCTTGTGGTGTTGCAGGGTAATTAATGTTCATTGCTGTTCTCCCGGGCAAAAAGGCGCAATTTGGATACCTTCCTGCTCCAGTGCAGCCCGCACTTTGATTGCCATCTCGACGGCACCAGGGGAATCACCATGCACGCAGATACTTTGGGCAGAGATGGGCGTGAACACACTTTCAACTGACACTACACCGCCTTCGCGCACCAGTTGCACCATACGGCTGGCAATGGCCTGTGTATCGTGCAACACAGCACCGGCTTCCCGGCGTGAAACTAGCGTACCGTCCTGATGGTAGGCCCGGTCGGCAAAGGCTTCAGCCACAACCTGCAACCCCTGCTCGCGAGCAAGCTGTGCAAGAGGAGAACCGGCAAGCACCACTAGTGGTAAACTGGCGTTATAGTCTTTAATCGCATTAATGACTGCCATGCCCTGGCGCCTGTCGTGTGCAATTGTGTTGTATAACGCCCCATGGGGTTTGACATAACTCACTCTGGTGCCCGCCGCACGGGCGAGGCCCGCCAGTGCGCCAATTTGGTAAATTACGCTAGCAGTCAGGTCGTCATCTGCCATATTCATTTCCCGGCGGCCAAAGCCCTGTATATCCGGGTAACCCACATGAGCGCCACAACACACCTGGTTGGCTGCGGCGGCTTTGAGTGTGGCCCGCATCCCGGCCGGGTCACCGGCATGGAACCCACAGGCAATGTTTGCGCTACTCACCACAGTCAGCATGCGTGCGTCATCACCCATATGCCACTGACCAAAGCTTTCGCCAAGATCGCTGTTAATATCAATGGTGTTCATAGGCAGCCTTATGCAATTTTCAGGAAATTAAAAATAGTGGAAACCGACATGATGGCCATATACCAGGTCATGATGCAGGTTATCATCCCCAGCCAGAGCAACCAGCGTGGGTAACGGTAACCGTCCATCAGGTCTGCCCGGCGCCAGCCAACCCAAAGGAATAAAGTTAACCCCAGGGGAAGCACCAGGCCATTGAACCCGCCAGCAAACACCAGCAGAGCTGCGGGGGCTGTACCCAGGCACAGATACACAACCAGAGTGAATGCAATAAATATCAGAGTGGCGATATTGCGCTGGCGCTCAGTAATCCCCGGGCGGAAAACGGAAATAAAAGAAACGGATGTCCATGCGGCGCCTACCACGCTGGAAAGTGCTGCGGCCCACAATACAATACCGAAAATACGCAGGCCCACATTACCGGCTGCAGCCAGGAATGCCTGAGAAGCCGGGTTTGCATTGTGGCTGGAGAGATCAATGGTGACACCACTGGCAACCACGCCAAAAATAGCCAGAAACAGCACATAACGCATGATGCCGACCACAATAATCCCGCGGTTGGCCGCCGAAGAAACTTCTTTGATGTGTTCTTTGCCGCTGATGCCCTTATCGAGCAGGCGGTGAGCACCCGCATAACTGATGTAACCCCCGACAGTACCGCCAACAATAGTGGTGATTGCCGCAAAGTTAATATTGCTGGGGAACACGGTTTCACGTAGTGCCATGCCCAATGGTGGGTGTGAAACCAGTGCCACGTAGAGTGTCAGCACTATCATGACAACCCCCAGCGCAATAAGCATGCGGTCAAGCGCTACACCAGCACGGCGTGAAGCAAAAATATAAATCGCAATAGCTGCGCTGATAAGCCCACCCAGTTTAGGGCTCAAGCCAAACAAGGCATTCAGCCCTAAACCGGCGCCCGCGATGTTGCCAATGTTGAACACCAGTCCGCCAAAGATAACCAACACAGCCAACAGGTAGCCACTGCCCGGTATTGCCCGGTTTGCTACCTCTGCTGCATTCATTTGTGTCAGGGTTACCACGCGCCAGATATTTTGCTGTACGACAAAGTCAATCAGGATAGAAGCCAGAATACCGAACGCGAATGCGACACCCAGGGTGGCGGTGAAGGTGGCGGTTTGAGTAATAAAACCCGGGCCAATGGCGGAAGTCGCCATCAGAAAAATGGCGGCGAGAAGAGATGAACGCCGGTTTTGAACAAAGCTTTTATGCTGATTGATGTTATCAACTGCCATTGCATGCACTCCAGTCGGGGGGATGTCATGTTGTTAAGCAAAAACCATTCCATTGTTGGGTTAAAGTTATTTCATTGTTCATCAATTATAGATAAATTGATGAACAATATTGATCGTAGTGGAAAAAATACGAATGTAAAATATTTGTTAGTGCATGGTTTTAAAAGAGTGAGATAACACGCAAGAACAACTGTGCACAGCAATGACGCACTGCATGCACCGGCCTGGTGCGTTGTTCGCGGCTATGCCAGCAATAATGCCGGGAAGGGGTGAGGATAAGTTGCTGCTTCTTCTGGATTATGGGAATATTGCCGCTTGTCCCCCGTTAGTGAGAGGCAGATGAGAGAACCTGCAGAGCCTGTACTGAGTGAAATGATTGCTCAGGCATTACGTCAGAAAATTATTGCTGGAGAGTTACTGCCTGGTGCCCGCCTCTCGGAAAGGGAATTAACCAGCCAGTTGGATATTTCCCGTAACACGTTGCGTGAAGTTTTTCGTTTGCTTACCCAGGAAGGGCTGTTGCGTTACCAGCCAAACCGGGGCGTGTGTGTGGCGGTACCCACAGATGCCGATATCATAGATATTTACCGCATCCGGCGGTTGATTGAATGTGATGCATTGCGTAATGCTTACCCATACCACCCGGCGATTACCATGATGGAGCGTGCTGTTAACGAGGCGCGTCGCGCTTTGCGGGAGGAAAACTGGGGGGAGGTTGGCACCGCGAATATGCAATTCCATGCAGCCATTGTCGCACTTTCAGACAGTGAGCGTCTGATGCGGCTTTACCAGCATATTTCAGCCGAATTACGCCTGGCCTTTGGTCAACTGGCAGATAAAGAGATGCTGCATTCACCCTATGTGGAGAAAAACGCGGGGATAATTTTGTTGCTGAAAGCGGGTGAAAACGGTAACGCCGCTGCCACCCTTGAAACCTACCTGAATATTTCTGAACGCACTATTCTGGCTGCGCTGGCGCGCAGCCGGTAATTTACCTGAGCTCTGGCAGCTACAGGCCTGCCGGGCGAGGTACTTCTATATAACGGCCATCCGCATCACGTTCGTAATAGTGGCCGTCACTGACATAATGGCTAATTCCTTTCATTGCATGGGGTGCCAGTGGTGAGCTGCGTCTGTAGGCGCTGCAGGATCTGCTGTTTGGTCAGTGACTCAAACTCCCGGAGCATGACGCGAAGCTACAGCTCCCGCGTGGCACGTTCGGCCAGCAAGGGGATACCCACTGGTTTTGCCATATACCTGTTAGGTGCGTAGTGACGCGTCAAGCTCCTCGGTCGTGAGTTCCTGCATCCTATTAAAAATATTAACATTAAATCCGGAAGGCATGAAGAAGCTCATCTTTGCTGGCAGGAGAAGACAACCTTAACGAATGGAAGGGACTTCCCCTGATTATGCGCCTGATTAAGTCTTGTGCAATCATGGGGTAAACACAGCCCCGGATGGATTCGTTATGACCATCACGACAATCGGTATCGATCTTGTAAAAAATGTGTTTGCTGTTCACGGCGTTGACCAGAATGGCAAAGCTGTTCTGATTAAATCCAGAGTAACCCGCACCGCTCTTCCCGGGCTGATTGCTGGTTTACCGCCCTGTGTTATCGGAATGGAGGCCTGTTCCGGAGCGCATTACTGGGCAAGACTGTTCCGGCAGTATGGTCATGAGCCGCGTCTGATGGCCGCTAAATTTGTATCTCCTTACCGCATGGCCGGTAAATCAGGAAAAAATGATGCAGCTGATGCTCAGGCTATCTGCGAAGCAGTCTGCCGACCGCATATGCGGTTTGTGCCAGTTAAGGATGAAAGCCAGCAGGCGATGCAGTGCCTGCATCGCACCCGTCAGGGATTTATTGAAGAGAAAACAGCAACGTATAATCGCCTACGAGGATTGATATCTGAATTTGGCGTCATCGCGCCACAAAGTACAGATGCCCTGCGACACATGGTTTCTGCACAGAAAGATTCTTTACCACTTCAGGTTCAGCAATGTGTTGATGATTTGCTGGAGCACGTTGCTCGCATCGAAGCCAACATAGCTGAATATGATCGGATTTTGTTCCGCATGGCCAAAACAGATCATCGCAGTCAGAGGCTGATGGAATTGAAGGGCGTTGGCCCCACAACAGCCTGTGCGCTGGTCGCCAGTATCGGCAATGCACATGATTTTAAGAATGGCCGCCAGCTGGCAGCCTGGCTGGGGCTGACGCCATCGCAGTACAGCAGCGGCGGAAAGTCGAAGCTTGGCAGGATAACGAAAGTTGGCGATTCGTATCTGAGAACACTTCTGGTTCAGGGTGCCCGCTCGGTACTGAGCGGGGCGGAGAAAAGGACTGATTCATTCATTCGTTGGGTCTGCTCACTGGTCGAACGTAGAGGATACTGGCGCGCCGTTGTTGCCATCGCTGCCAAAAATGCAAGACTGTGCTGGGCATCATTGCATTACGGTGATGATTTCAGGTTGTACTCAGCCAGCTAAAGCACGGAGCAGCAGTATAATTATCTGACCTGCAACTCGTTGATGATAAAGGGTTAGACCCCGTGAGGTATATCTGATTATTGTACAGGATATACGTATCCGCTTAACGAACAAGAGCCTCACGCGCGTCTTTCATCAGGGTCCGAATCGATAACGATTCATTATGGCCGTTTATAGTACCGCAGTCTCTCCCTTTTATTTTTAACTGTAGTGTGCAGACAGAAACCGTAAACACCGGCGTTGACATGCCGGGGAAGCCCTTATAGTACAATAATTTTCGATATCCAAACTGACCCCAAATACGTTACTGCTTCCCAGGCAAGCAAAATTATAATTTTCTTAATACCAATGTTATATTGGCTTCTCAGGATGAATTACGATTATTCATTTTTATTAAATCTTGGTTGAGCTTATTTTCACTATTCTCTTTGGCGCGGAACCGTTCAGCTGTCTTTTACAAAAAAATAACGGTAAACACGGCGCCGGCCATAGAAATTTTCACAGTACCGGATAATCGTGAGGCTGCCGCTTATCCAGCGGAGAGTTCATTGAGAAACTCCTGTGTAGTGATTTGCCTGCAATAACCTTTTATAGCGTTGAGAGAGTTTTGATGGCGTTCAGCCGACAGTGTCGCGCAAGCATCAGTCACTAAGGTTACCAGGTATCCCAGATCACAGGCGTCACGTACTGCGCTTTCAATACACTGGTCGGTAAGAAAACCCGCAACCACAAGATAACGGGTACCAAGGTTACGTAGTACATAATCAATGTTGGTCGAGATAAATACGCTGGAAGAGGTTTTCGACAGAACAATTTCATCATCAGCAGGAGCAATAGCTTCCAGAACCTGCGCGTCCCAGGAGTCACGCGGCACGTTAAAGCCGGTAATTTTGTAGTCCAGGCTGCGGTCACGGCCATCTTTGGTCAGACTTTCTATAACGGTATACATCACTTCAATCTGACTTGCACGACATGCAGTCTGGATTTTTTGCATATTAGAAATTGTTTCGCGTTCAATTATATCAAAGAAGTAGCAGAACCTCTCATTCAGTTCGGTTGTCGACATCCCGACATATTCCCCACCATCACGGCGAGCATTGTAATTTTGTACATCAATAAATAACAGCGTTGCGGCTTGCTTCTCAATTGGGATCTCACGGCTGGACGGTTTAAACATTCGTTATGCCTCTTTTTTATATTGTTGACTGGTGAGAATGTCCCAGCTATCTGTAAATATTTGAGCCAGATCTTCAGCCCAGGTTCGTTGTCCTTCTGGTTCTGTAATCAAATCCTGACGAATTTCGATTTCAACATAGGGGAGTTCATTTTTAATGGCGTGCTGAGGAACAGCATAGTCAGTCACATCTGAAACGGAGTAAGGCAGATTATCTCCAACACACCATCGCCGGGTTTGTTTTAATCGCTCCAGTACCGTCAGAGCATATTCAGCCTGATGCTGGTACAGAACACCGATCTCCCATGGCCGCGATTCACCATGATATACCGGTGTAAAGCTGTGCATCGCGAGGATACAGGTCGGAATACCGTGTTTCTTCCTTTCAGTCAGTATCGCGCGTATAGCATCATGATAAGGAGTGAAAATTTCGTCACGCCTCTGGTCACGCTCCTGCTGGGTCAAGCCGATATTTCCCGGAATGGTAGTGGCTTCAGATACCTCCGGGATGGAACTGGGGATACCTGGTTGCCGGTTACAGTCAATCACCAGTCGGGAATATATCTGATGCACCAGTGGGGCGTTGAGTAAACGACTCATATGTCGGGACACAGTCAGCACGCCCAAATCCCAGCCGATATGTCGGTCTATTTCATGCTGCGGTAAACCTAAATCGCCAAGCTGGCGCGGGATACGTTTTCCACCATGGTCACAAAGGATCAAAAAAGGAGAAATGCCCGATTGGTTTTCCACCATTACCGGAGCAGGTTCATCTGAAAAAAGAAGGGGGGCGCTCACGTCTCTATTACCTCATTTGGATTTTGCATTTAAAGATAGGGGGCCAAGTGCTTCCCACTGCTGCAGGCGCTGCACGGTTTTATCACCCTGGCTTTCCATAATGCTGGCGATAATGGCATCAATGAGGACAATACCGGCGGCGTACCCATCAAAAAGCCATGGCGTTTCGACATGGATAGCCAGAACGACTTTAGCGAGAGAAGCTATAGGGGAAAGTTGGGTATCCGTTACGGCTATGAGTGTGGCACCGCGTGCCACAATCTCCTGTGCCAGTTGATACATATCCTGCTGGTAACGACGAAAATCGAACAACACGAATACGTCATTTTTATTAACGTCGATGATCTGCTGAATACGATCGTGATGGTTTTCGGCGAGCACTTCAACACCGCGTCTCACCTGTTGCAGGTTGCGGCCAAAATACATTGCCAGAGACTGGCTGATACGACCGCCACCGAGGATTATATGATGTTCTTTAGCACCGATGAGACGGGTGGCTTCAGCGATCTCATATTCCGCTATGTCACGTAAGGAACACTGTATCGCCAGTGTCGAGGATGTTATGGCGGCCTCTATCAACGACGATGCGCTTTCTGTCGTTACCCAGTTATCCAGGCGCTGTAAAGGGCCTTTAGCCTGTTCCGATATTTCATCCCTCAGCGCCTGCTGAAAATCAACGAAACCACCATATCCCATTCGACGTGCAAAACGCACCACGGAAGGCAGACTGACGCCAGCTCGATCGGCCAGCATTTGCACCGAACCTAAACCAACACCGGGATAGTCAGCCAGCATGGCCCTGGCAATTTTACGCTCTGCAGGACTTAGCTCCGCCATGTTGTCTTTTATCTGTTGTGCCAGCACCTGGCTCTCCTTCATTCCACTTCAGGCAAATAACATTACCACAAGCGTTACGTCTGAATCATACGGATTTAATATATATTACACATCTTGCTTTTTTTCAACGAATGTAACATACATAAAAAGAATCAAGCGGTGTTTTTTATTCCAACTTTAACGGGAGTTTTCGATTTAATGGGCAAGCAATCTGTAGGTGCCGATGATGAAGTCATTGATTTACAAAGCATAAGTGAGAACCTCAGAGCTCTGGGGATCACGACCCTTTTTACCTCGCTGGTCGACTCTGCGGGCGTAATCCGAGGCAAATCTGTCCCGGTAAACCGGCTCAAAACCCTTTGTCAGTCAGGGGTGGGAGCATCGCCTTCCTGGGCTCTGTTCTGTGCCGATAACGCGATTGCCTGGATCCCGGCATTCACGGCTGTTGGTGATCATCGCCTGCGCGCCGATATCAGTTCACTGGTGACATTCCAGGATGGTTTTTGCTGGGCTCCGGTGGATGTTTTTGAACAGGAAGGACAGCACGCCGCCTGGTGCAGCCGTCATTTTCTACGCCAGCAGGTCGCAGCGCTGCAAAAACAGGGTATCGAAACTCTGGCAGCCGGTGAGCTTGAATTCTATTTGTTACCAGAGCAGGACGTACCGGGGCATAGCGGATGGCACGCTTACGGTATAGGGGGGCTACTGGCTCATGAGTCGATGATCAATGATCTCGTCAGAACGCTTGAAGAAGCGAATGTCGGCCTGGAACAATTTCATGCTGAATATGGCTCCTGTCAGTTTGAGCTTTCACTGGCACCGGCCGATCCCGTGACGATGGTGGATCGCCTGGTGCTGACACGTATTTTACTGGGCCGCATTGCACGCAAACACCATTTACGTGTCAGTTTCTCCCCAAGGCCATTTGCGAATGAAGCAGGTAACGGTGCTCATCTGCATTACTCCTTTACACGTGAGCGGCAACCTCTGCTGGCCGGCGGTACCGGTATCTACGGTATTACCGCTGAGGGCGGGAGCCTGATAGCGGGGATCGTACGATATCTGCCGGAATTGGTGGCATTACTTGCCCCGTCAGTATTGTCTGCCGAACGCCTGCAACCCGGCCACTGGTCGGGCGCGTATGCCTGCTGGGGACTGGAAAACAGGGAAGCCGCAGTACGTTACTGTGCGGCAAATCGGGGCAACCCTTATGGCGCACATCTTGAAGTTAAGTGTATAGATCCTGCTGCCAACCCCTACATTGCCTGTGGGGCAGTGCTTGGGATGGCGCTGGCTGGTCTGAAAGACGAACTTCCCCTACCGCAGCCTACACAATCTGCTCCAGCCGATCTCTCAGAAGCTGAACGCAATGAGCAGAATATCCAGCGACTTATAACAAACCACAGCGAGGCCTTAACCCGTCTCGCACAAAGCTCACTGGCGCAGTCAATGTTACCTCCGGAGCTACTGGGCGCGCTGATCGCCGTACGCCAGCATGAACAGGATACCTGGGGACATCTACCGCTGGAAACCATCACGGAGACATTCCGCTTCGCATGGTCGGTTTAAGTCTGAACAACTTCGGGGCAACCCATAACACATCTCGCTAATTAATTGCGCTTATGAGGGTGATGAAGATGAGTCATGCATCAAATAAAAAGCGAAGTTTAAAACTCTGGGAGGCTCTGGCGCTCTCTTTGGGAATGGTTGGACCAACACTGGCTATGTCAGGTAATGCGCAGGGGTTGATCGACTCAGTTGGCAAGGCATTGCCGATTGTGTTTGTATTAGGTCTGATCGGGGTAGCATTAATTGCCTATGGTTTTATCCGTTTGACCCGATTTTATAATCACGCTGGTAGTGCCTACGGTTTGGTCGGAAAAACTGTCGGTCCTCGCGCCGGGTTCTTTTCCGGTTTTGCCATTATGGGAACGTATCTTTTCTTTTCGATTGGCACACTTGCGGCACTGGGTGCATTTACCAATGCTTTTCTGGCCGCATTATTCCCCTCCTCTGGTTTTCAGATCCCATGGATTATCACTGCGACAGTTGGAGTGATATTTAGCTGGATCCTGAATTCTCGTGATGGAAAGACGGTCGCTCGCGTACTGATGGTGATTGAGGGGCTCGGCATTGTATTGATGCTGGTACTGGCTGCAGTGATTGTCGTACATCAACCGGCGACAGGGGCAGAACATGCTTCATTGTTCAGTTTGAATGGCGTCAGTTTTCAGGCGGTAATGGCTGGCGTCGTCGCCGCTTTCCTCTCCTGGGCTGGCTTTGAAGCCTGTGCCACCCTCGGGGAAGAGACAGAAAACCCCAAGCGCAATATTCCGCTGGCACTGCTGGGTTCCATTCTGCTAACCGGTGTGCTGTTTGTGGGGATGATGTATGTGCAAACCCTTGGTTTTGGCCTTAGTGAGTCGGGCCTGAATGCCTTCAAAAATTCAGCGAACTCCCTGGGTACATTATCACAAACATACGTTGGCACCGCATTTACCTTAGCGATGTTGTTTACCGCCATGATGTCTGCTTTCGCGGCAAATTTATCTGCCGCCGCCACCTCCAGCCGTCTGTTATTTGCGCTCGCTCGCGATGGGTTTGGTCCAGCGTGTTTTGCGAAAATGTCAGATAAAAATCATCAACCTCGTAACGCCCTAACTCTGATACTTATTCTCAGTCTGCTGGTTGATGTTGTGGCCTGGCTGAGTGGTAAACCGGCAATGGGAACGGGTAACAGCGCGATAGATGCATACTTTTATTTTGCGATCATCGGCTCCGTTTGCCTGATGGTTGCCTATCTGATGATCGAGATTGGAGTGATTAATTTTATCGCCCGCATGGGTCAGAACATCCCTAAATGGGAGCTGATCATGCCAGCGCTGGGCATCGTCATTATGGTGATGTCGTTATATTTCAATGTGGCAGGCCAGGAAGAGCTCTTTAGTCCGGCACTGGTGGCGTTTTACTGGTGCATCGCCGGCCTGATCACCATCATTTCGGCACCCAAGCTCGTACGAAATATCGGATTGTCCCTGGCGTCAGAGTTTGCAACCCCAGGTGATAAAGTGGCAACCAGGACAGTACAAAAGGAGTGGATATGAGCAAGCAGATCTTTCCTGACGAAGCAGCCAGTTTGTATCAGCGTGACACCCGGTCCGTAGCTGGAATTGAGAAGTTACGCTTCTTCCCGTTAGCCGTTACCGCTGGCAAGGGATGCTGGTTAACTGAAGCAGGTGGCCGGAAATTGCTCGATCTGTCAGCCACCTGGACCGCGGCAGGACTGGGTCATGGTCACCCGGAAATCGCCGCGGCCATCACCAGGGCTGCACAGAATCCAGCCGGGGCCGGTGGCCTTTCAGCGGTACACCCGGATTCGGTCGGACTTGCAGAGGAGCTGCTGGCCATTACCCCGGGCAACGGGGATCGCTGCGTCTATCTCGGACATGCCGGTAGCGATGCCAATGACGTGGCGCTTCGCGCCTGCCGGCTCGCCAGCGGAAAACGTAAGGTGGTGGCTTTTGCGCATGGGTATCATGGAGGTATCGGGCTGGCGATGAAAGTATCCGGAGTACATATATCGGCAGGTAACGCAGCTGATCCAGACCTCTACCTGGCAACTTATCCAAATCCATTCAGAACCAATGATGAAGGCGCTGCGGCAGTCAGCGCAAGCCTTCACGAAGTTAAAGAACAGCTCGATCAAGGTGATGTGGCTTGTGTGATTGTTGAACCCATCCTGTCGGATGGTGGAATGGTCGTGCCACCAAAAGGTTTTTTAGGTGGGTTACATCGATTATGCGTAAAGGCGGGTGTGCCGCTGATATGCGATGAAGTCAAAATGGGTCTGGGGCGCCCCGGGCTGATGCACGCCTTCCAGCATGAGAACATCGTTCCGGAAATCGTCACTTTTGGCAAAGTGTTAGGTGGAGGTTTGCCGCTTTCTGCCACTGTGGGCCCCAAAGAGATCCTTGGTGGTCCCGCAGCGCATGCATTGCTTACCACCGCAGGAAATCCTATTTGTACAGCCGTAGGCCGTTCTGTGTTGCGTGTGCTGCAGCACGAAGAACTGCCTGAACGAGCGGCTCAGGCTGGGCTTTACTTCATTCAACTTCTGCGTGAGCTGGCGAAGGACTTACCCGAGATCGGCGATGTTCGTGGGCATGGTCTGGCTATTGGCATCGAGTTAGTCGTTCCTGACGGCAGCAAAAATCCGGACCGGGCGCTCGCGCAAAAAGTCGTATATCAGGCATGGAAAGAGGGCCTGGTGGTGTACTACGTCGGGGGGAATGTGCTGGAAATAACGCCACCGTTAATTATTACCCGGGATGAGATAACCTGCGCGGTAGAAAAACTATCGCTCGCAATACGGAACGCCCCGAAGGTCACACGTGAAGAAATACAGCCTTATGCTGGCTGGTGAGTCTTCCTCACTATAAATTACCTCGCCAGCCAGTCTGGCGAGGCCTGCTTTAAGTGATGTGTGGCCTTATGCAATCGCCCCACCACCATCGATGAGAACAGTGGAACCTGTGGCATAAGGGTTTCCTGCAACATAGAGGATGGCATCTGCCACGTGTTCAGGCAGCCCCATTGTTCTGGCTGGAAGTGTTGAGGCGGCTTTTTCATACATAGACTGACGTGCTGAACTCTCCAGAGTGTCCCACAGGGGAGTGGCAATCAGCCCGGGTGATACGGTATTAACCCTGACGTTAGATGAGGCAAGTTCTAAGGCAAGACCGCGGCTCAGTGATTCAATTGCTGCATTAATGGCTCCCTGTAACACTGGCTTGGAAGGACGAACGCTGAGAAATCCGGAGACAAAAGTCAGGGAGCCACCTTTATTTATGCGTGCGTGTCTTGCGACGTTATAGGCACCCCAGAATTTACTGTTCATAGCCTGCCGCGCATCCTCAAGCGCCATCTCCCGCACGGGCCCGGAAGTCGTCTGGGCAGCGCTGACAACAACGTGGTCGAATCCACTGGCTCCCTCGAAAAAACGCTGTACTGATTCATCATTGGTAGTATTCAGTTCTGCCACTTCGATATCCAATCCAATCCGTGTAGCTGCAGCCTGAAGCTTCAGCATATTACGTGACGCAATGGTCACTCGTCCACCGGCGTCAGCAAAGGCCCGGGCCGTTGCCTCTCCAATTCCGGAACTTCCTCCAATGACCAGAATTTTTTTATCAGTGAAGTGATTTTTCATGAGGTTACCTCGTTAATATTGAATTCGTCGTCGCCTTGCCTTCCCTCATACATGGCAACAACCAGTTAAAATCTGAGTCAGTCTGACCAGGTATACTTTCAGAGGTACAGCCGTAATCTGCCCGGACTGTTTACCCCGATGTACTCACTTTTTTTAAATCGATGACCCACGCTGAGACGGTTCCTGAATGAAGAACACCGGTTCCGGCTGGTCTTCTCAATTTAATAGTTACCTCTATGAATAACAATTGACCTACAATGCAATAGATTATTAACAAAAATGGTAACCACAAATGAACTTCGGAAATTTCGCTCTGCTACGATTTTTTATTGATGTGATTGATGAAGGTTCGATTTCCGGAGCAGCACGCACTCACAATATTTCGATACCAGCGGCAAGCCGAAAAATGCGGCAGCTTGAACATCTCTTTGGAGTCAGGTTGTTACAGCGGACAACGAGACGGCAATCACTGACGGAGGAAGGTGTAATACTTTATGAACAGGCTGTTCGTATCCTGGGGGATCTTGAAACACTGGAAGATATGCTCAGACAAAATAGCAGGGAAGTGGCCGGTGTTTTACGTGTAACCGCTCCTGTGTCGCTGGGGCGTCGAAGAATAGCCCCGTTGCTGGCGCAGTTTGGGGCAATGTATCCAAGGTTATCAGTTCATTTAAAACTTACCGATACGGTGCTTGATCTTGTGGCCTCGGGTATGGATGTTGCTATCCGCTACGGAGCGACTGAGGATTCATCTTATATTTCCAGACCGCTGGCCAACAATTATCGTATCCTTTGCGCTTCACCAGACTATGTGCAAATTCATGGCGTTCCCGAAACACCTCAAGACCTTATCAGGCATCGATGTCTCCATTCTGGCACAGAGTCATCCGTTGACTGGTCACTGGGAGACCTCTCAGTGCGGATTAACTCCCCCTTCACTTCAAATGACGGGGAGGTTATTCGACAACTGGCTCTAGATGGTTACGGTATTGCATTAAAATCAATCTGGGACGTGGCGGATGATATTGAAAGCGGAAGGCTATGCCAGATCCTCAAGCAATATCAGTCACAAGCTGCCCCCTTGCATGCCATTTATCCTCACAGGCAACATGTGGCCCCCAGGGTAAAGGTTTTCATTGAATTTTTGATAAAAAACATCCGGGAGCCAGATATTTACGCAAAATCACCTTCCTGAGATGTTTAGAGTAATGAGCTCATTCAAGGGGCGTCAGACAATATGCATGAACCAGTAGGGTTTATTCGTTCAGTCATGCTTATCTCAATCAGTTTCATCTTACTGGCCAAAACGCCAAGCAGCGTTCTGATTCACTGACGATAGTCTTGAAGACTGGATATCATAATGTTAGTTTTTTTTTGTGGTGAATCCCCCTGAGCGGAGGGGCAATGTAACCAAATAATGTTCAATCATTATCGGCTGACAACATGCGGACCGTATCTGGTTACACTGCAGTTCACCGGGAGGCACCCGGCACCACACATTCCACTTAATAGGTAATCACTTTCCTGTTCCAGCTTTTCCTACTACTGTTAAAAAGTAGTAATGGTAAAAAATGCGATCGCTTTCCAGGTAAATCGGTAGCTCGGACTATCCGGGGAGTGGCGTGCCGTTGCTCAATCTGTATCGCCTACTTTCTGCCCGCCCATCCGAGCGGGCTTTTTTCCTCTGTATCCTTGTCATGTCGAAAGTTAGCCCTGTGTATAAGGCCTCATCGACCAGTTTCGACAACGAGTTATACATTGACTCTGCTAATGATTGCATCGTAAATTATCGACGTGGTGAATCCCCCTGAGCGGAGGGGCGGCCAGTCTGTTACAGTGATCTGTAAATGCAGCGCGAGCCATGTCGACTGGGACTGGTTCACCGGGAGGCACCCGGCATCACACTCGTTACTAAGCAAATTCGTAGCAGATTTAATCCCCTTATTAACCCTGCTATGTTTAATGCCGGTAATGGACTGGAGTTAAATGCTGTCTGATAAATCGGTCGCTCGGTTTTCAGAAGTACTCCATTCTGTTACTACCCTGGAAAGCCAATTTCAGCCCGCCTCCTTGTGCGGTTTTTTTTTAGCTGCAGAAACGTGGTACTGCGCTCCCGGGAGAATACTGAATCTGCGCATTCCTGTCGCCAGTGGGGCATCCCGACACATCAGTTGAGCGGAAAGGCGTTAAGGATATAATCCCGGACGTATGCCGTTCGTCTGTTATTCGCATTACTCTTGTTCCAGGCAAGATAAAGGTGATTTACCGGGGCAGTCTCTGCCTTCGTGACTGAAACCAGTCGCCCGCTTTTCAGGTCATCCAGGCAGTGATAATCAGGCAGAACACTCCACCCATGACCGTCGCGCACCAGATCACGAATAATACGTAAGTCCTGAATGGTAAAGGATGCCTGCATGTCTGGTGCCCTCTGATACATGGCCGTCCAGACCATCCTGATCAGTGGCAGTTCTTCGTCATAAGCAATCAATGGAACCGAAGCGAGTGTGGCAGCCGACGGCTGTGTTCCCAGCGTTTCCGTCAGCCGGGGGGAATGAACCAGTAACATACGTTCTGTCAGCAAATGCGCATAACCGTACAGGCGATCATCCGGCATCGATGCGGTTACAGCCAGATCAACACTGCCTTCCTGCAGGAGGGAATAAATGCGCTGTTTATTGCCGGTATGAAACCGCAGGCGATATCCTTCTTTCATCAGGGGCGCCATAACTGCACCAAGCCGGGAATGAATAAAATCAGGCGGTCCGGCCAGATTCACCGTCCCCCCGCTCTCAGCGCCAGCGCGAAGGGAAGACAATTTTTCTGCCAGGCCATCAATATACGGGGATATTGCACGGGCAAGCTCATCTGCCGCTTCGGTAGCCTTTACCCCACGGGCCTCCCTGATAAAAAGCCTTTTTCCGGTCAGAACCTCAAGGGACTGGATATGCTGGGATGCAGCTGGCTGCGATATACCCAGCACCTGGGCAGCCCTCGAAAAGGAGCCAGAACGGTACGCCTCCAGGAAAGTTCGCAAATGGGTAAGATGGCTCATTATGACGCGCCCCATAGTTTAGGAGCGCCCACAATCCTCATTATGGCTGCTCCGGATTTTTGAAGTCGTTTAATCCTGTTGACAGGGTGTGACAGTACCACGCCTGCTTTGGGAGAGCAGTAACAACAACCCCAACAGACACACGATCGCACCACTAATACCGGTATACATCATGCCGGCATGAGTGATAGTGATCCCACCCAGCAGGGAGCCCAGAGCAATCCCGGAGTTAAAACCCGCTATATTTAGACCAGCTGCAACTCCATGCGCCTGGGGCACATGCCTTTCAGCAACATCCATGAGTCTTGCCTGTAGTGCCGGAACGGCCGCATACGTCAGCATACCCAGCAGGGCTACCAGAACGCCCATACTAACCGGTGAAGAGGAAAGCAGCCATATTCCCAGTACGACAACCACAATTCCGCTGATGATGACGATATTGGCCCGGTCAATCCCCATACTGTCGGTAAGTTTGCCACCAAGTATGTTCCCGGCTGCTGCGGTGATGCCATAAATCAGCATAAACAGGCCTATTGTCGTCCCGGAAATACCGGTTACCTCAGTAAGCAATGGGGCGATAAAGGTGAATGCAGTAAATGAACCGGCGTATGCCAGCACTGTAACCAGCGCACCGGAGAGCAGCTTACGATTCAACAACAGTCCGATATTTTTTGTAGCTGAACCGGTGTGTTCTCCGGGCATGCTGCGTACCGGATCTTTCATACCAACAAAGAGCCCGATAAAACCCAGCGCCCCAAATACAGCGATAGCACCGAGTACCAGACGCCATGAAACCACACCTGTGAGCCATGTGCTCATCGGAACGCCAATAGCCATAGCCAGGGTAAAACCGCCAAAGACCACTGCAACCGCGCGACCAGCGTTACCAGGCCCTGCCAGACGGGCCGCCGTACTGGATGCGACAGCAAGAAATAACCCGTGACCTAATCCGGCAATAAAGCGCGCAGTCAGTAACTGAGGCAAGGTGAAGGCAAACGCAGCTGCCAGACTGCCCAGCGTAAAAATGACTGACGTGACCAGCATGACTGTTTTCCTGCTCCAGCCAGCCGTCAGTGCCGACAATACCGGCGCCGAGAACGTCGCCCCCAGCGCATAGGTTGTCACCGCGGCTCCGGATTGTTCAACTTCCACCCCCAGACCACGGGCCATAATATCGGTCAGCCCGATCGGGACAAACTCGGCGAGACCCAGCGCAAAAGCGCTGATAGTGAAAACATAAATTACGAATGGCATGACTGCCTCCTGAAACATGTAAGGAGTGCAGTCTGATTCAGCACTGAAGATAAATAAAATAATCAAAATACCATCTGGTATAAATATATTTATATCATTTGGTGGCAGGTTTGAAACAGCACCCACCTGTTTCATCGTCATGACTTTTGTAGCATCTTAAGAACGCCTCTCCGTCATTTCTGAGCCCTGAGCAAGTGTTGCGCTTTTATAAACACACATATTGGTAATGATGCATAGTTATCGAAATGTTAGTTTCTTTCCGATGGTGAATCCCCCTGAGCGGAGGGGCATTGTAACCCGGTAATGTACATGCATTGCGGGGCGGACAGAATGCGGACCGGAGCAGGTGACACTTCGGTTCACCGGGAGGCACCCGGCACCATCAACCTCAGAGAAATCAAAGAGTAGCTATCTTTTGCCTGTCTTTTAGACAGGCTTTTTTTGTGTATCTCACTTTGATATATAAAAAGGAACGGTTATCAGAATCACACCAGAGGAAAAAGTGATGACGTATATCCTCAGGAGGATAGGTAACGATATATTAACATCAGCAGAGGAAAGACATTTGACGCTTATTATTCGAAAGGAGAAATGAATAAGTGTTCCCGTCCTGCCGTTAACAACAAAACTTTCCGCTGCGAATCATTTCAAATTGAGGCTGACAAAGGAATCAGAGCATGACTATACAGGTTGGGATTTATGTTTTTGATAATGTAGAAGTTCTTGATTTCGCAGGCCCTTATGAAGTTTTCACCTGTGCCACCAGAGTTAACCGGGGTGAAGTTCCATTATTTAATGTTTTTACAGTAGGTGAAACGTTAAGCCCGGTACGTGCAAGGGCTGGACTCAAAATAGATCCTGATTTTTCTTTGGAAAATCACCCGGAAATAGATTGCCTGATTGTTCCGGGTGGGGTCGTAAGCGCTGAACTTGAAAAGCAAAACGTGCTTGAGTGGATTGCTAAGCAAGCATTTACCACGACGATAACCGCATCGGTATGTACAGGTACTTTTTTACTGGCAGCCGCCGGGATCATGGAGGGCAAATCGGCCACAACGCACTGGGAAGATGTCTCAGATTTGCGTGCAATGTTCCCCTGGCTCTCAGTAAAAGAAGGGGGGCGCTGGGTTGATGAGGGTGAAATCGTGACTTCAGCAGGAATTTCAGCTGGTATCGATATGAGTTTGCATTTAGTTGAGCGGCTTAAAAGCAGGGAACTGGCACTATTAACCGCGAAACAACTTGAGTTTGACTGGACTGAGAACCAACCCCCATCGATGTACTAACAGAGCCTCCCGCAGCATACAAATGAAATATTCGGTTCGGGGAAAACGGGAGGCGGCCATCTCACCAGGCAGGGCCACGATGTCAGCAGCAGGCAGATAGTAATCCGGCAGCATTCAGACCTTGAGCCCGCGCTTGTAACAGCTCAGTAATGAATTCACCAGAGCCAGCGTCGTCTGGCTGCTTGCCAGGAACCCTGCCAGAGGTCAAAACGCTTCAGTCGTTCGAGTTTGCGTAGAATGGCATCTTCCCCCTCAGATGAAAGGGTCTGCTCAGAAATTGAGAGACCCAAAAGGCCTTCTGCCACTGGGAAAACTTCGCATTCTGACATCAGCTCCCCCAGCACTTTCTCTATCTTCTTATAATCTGCTCTTACAATTAACTGGAGTCCCATCAGCGTGTAAACTCCACAATGGCTACCTGCTGAAGCGCCTGGCTAACCCGGGTCAGGACCGCGTCAGATACTGATTGCCCCCTGATATCATAGACAACTCTACAGCTTCGAATGTGTGGCGGGAGGTGTGACAGCCCGTAAGAGATTCTGGCAAGATTAAAAGCAATACTCAGTTGTATAGATTCGCGGGATTCCAGGCAGTGGTTAGCAACCAGAAGAAACTCACCTCGTTCTTCATTAACAAATTCTGGTGTAAACACCGTACCTCCCTCTCATGACCTACGAAAGTTACTTTTTTCCGAACATTCATATTTAAATGTGTCCGGGCGTTGTTGAATAAATCAGATTCGGGGCGAGTGTCCCTGTAGCTGGTTGTGTTTTCAGGCAATGCGCACGCTTTCTGGTATGCCTGCCTTCGTCATTTTGTTCAGTGCCCGCACCATGGCCATAGCCTCCGCCACCTGACCATCATAATCACGCAGCGTCAGTGAACCACCCAACAGCTGTTTTATCCGATACATCGCCGTTTCCGCTATCGAGCGACGGTTATAATCTGTTGTCCACTTCCACCGTGCATTGCTCCCGCTCAGTCGCTGATTCGCACCAGCACGGTTGCGGTCTGCGTACTCAACGGGCCAGTAGCCCGCACATTTGCGGGGAGGAATAAGCGCGCTAATTTTTTTGCGTCGCAGTTCATCGTGACAGAGCCGGGTGTCGTAAGCACCGTCCGCCGCTGCTGCTCTGATTTTTCTGTGAGTCTGCCGGATAAGACCCGGGAATGCCTCTGAGTCCGTTACATTGTTCAGTGACAGGTCCGCACAAATAATTTCATGTGTTTTTGCATCTACAGCAAGATGCAGCTTTCGCCAGATGCGACGACGTTCTTTGCCGTGTTTTTTGACTTTCCACTCACCTTCACTGAAGACCTTCAGCCCGGTGGAATCAATCACCAGATGCGCGATTTCACCCCGGGTGGACGCTTTAAAACTGACATTCACCGACTTTGCCCGTTTGCTGACGCTGCTGTAGTCCGGACAGCGCAGTGGGACACCCATCAGGGAAAAGATGGAATCAATAAAGCCCTGCGCGGCTCGCAGGGTCAGCCGGAATACGCGTTTAATGACCAGAACGGTGGTGATAGCAAGGTCTGAATAGCGCTGAGGTCGTCCGCGTGATGCGGGCGTTGCTGACTCATACCATGCCTGAATCGCCTCATCATCCAGCCAGAACGTGATGGAGCCACGATTAATCAGGGCCTTGTTGTAGTTGCACCAGTTGGTGATTTTGAACTTCTGCTTTGCCACGGAACTGCCTGCATCATCAGGATTATGGAGCTCTGATCCTTCAACTCAGCAAAAGTTCGATTTATTCAACAAAGCCCGCAGCAGCTACAAATACTGGAAAAACCGTCCTGAAAAGCCAGACGGCAGACGGGCTGTATTACGCAGTCAGGTACTTGAACTGCATGGCATCAGCCACGGCTCTGCCGGAGCAAGAAGCATCGCCACAATGGCAACCCAGAGAGGATACCAGATGGGGCGCTGGCTTGCTGGCAGACTCATGAAAGAGCTGGGGCTGGTCAGTTGCCAGCAGCCGACTCACCGGTATAAGCGTGGTGGTCATGAGCACGTTGCTATCCCGAATCATCTTGAGCGACAGTTCGCCGTAACGGAACCAAATCAGGTGTGGTGCGGTGATGTGACCTATATCTGGACGGGTAAGCGCTGGGCGTACCTCGCCGTTGTTCTCGACCTGTTCGCAAGAAAACCAGTGGGCTGGGCCATGTCGTTCTCGCCGGACAGCAGGCTCACCATGAAAGCACTGGAAATGGCATGGGAAACCCGTGGTAAGCCCGTCGGGGTGATGTTCCACAGCGATAGTAATAATGCCGATGTCAGTCTTTACCACCACTTAGTTTGCCGTTTAACCAGATTGGTGTGATTACTGATGCAGTGAAGACCTTCCCGCATCCTGACTCACACAGCGATCGACCTTTTGTGTCCTGCCCTGGACCCGTCGGTTGCCGGAAGCGCCTTCATGCGAGGCATCTCCTCACCGATGCGCGTGACTCAAGAAGGGCCTGACGGCTTGTCTCGTTACTGTCCTGTCCGGGTTATCTGTCTGGAGATTCAACTCTGTTTCCTCACAGGAGCTCTGTCATGGTTGATAAAGTTACCGAAGCTGCCGTTGTGGGTGGCGTGGATACACATAAAGATTTGCACGTTGCCGCTGTCGTAGATCAGAACAATAAAGTCCTTGGGACTCAGTATTTCTCCACAACACGACAAGGTTACCGGCAGATGCTGGCATGGATGACCTCGTTTGGGACATTAAAGCGAATTGGTGTTGAGTGCACAGGTACCTATGGTTCCGGTTTGCTTCGTTATTTTCAGAACGCCGGGTTAGAAGTTCTTGAGGTGACTGCTCCAGACCGGATGGAGCGACGCAAACGGGGTAAAAGTGACACAATTGATGCTGAATGTGCCGCTCATGCAGCATTCTCAGGCATCAGGACAGTTACTCCCAAAACGCGTGATGGCATGATTGAGTCCCTGCGGGTATTAAAAACTTGCCGAAAAACAGCAATATCAGCCCGCAGAGTCGCTCTCCAGATTATCCATTCAAATATTATCTCTGCCCCGGATGAATTACGTGAACAGCTCAGAAATATGACGCGCATGCAGCTCATCAGGACCCTGGGTTCCTGGAGACCTGATGCCAGTGAATACCGCAATGTAACCAACGTTTATCGCATTTCATTAAAGTCCCTTGCCCGACGCTATCTCGAGTTACATGACGAAATCGCTGATCTGGATGTCATGATTGCGGCAATTGTCGACGAGTTGGCACCTGAGCTGATTAAACGTAATGCTATCGGATACGAAAGCGCTTCACAGTTGCTGATCACTGCCGGAGACAATCCTCAACGGTTAAGATCAGAATCAGGATTTGCGGCACTGTGTGGTGTCAGCCCGGTCCCCGTTTCTTCTGGAAAAACGAACCGTTACCGACTTAATCGTGGTGGAGATCGTGCTGCAAATAGTGCACTTCACATCATCGCCATCGGACGCTTACGAACTGACGCAAAAACAAAGGAATATGTCGCCAGGCGTGTAGCCGAAGGACATACAAAAATGGAAGCGATACGCTGTCTAAAGCGATATATCTCCCGCGAAGTTTACACGTTACTGCGCAATCAAAACAGGCGGATCAACAGTATCCCGATAACAGCTTGACTCTTAGAAGGGCGTCCAAGGCAGCCATTATACGAGCAGGCAGTTCCGGCAGTTACTGTGGCGATACCGGTTCAGGCAGAGTATGAGTCGGCGTGGAAACTGCTGGGATAACAGCCCAATGGAGCGCTTCTTCAGGAGTCTGAAGAACGAATGGGTGCCGGCGACGGGCTATGTAAGCTTCAGCGATGCAGCCCACGCAATAACGGACTATATCGTTGGGTATTACAGCGCACTAAGACCGCACGAATATAATGGTGGGTTACCACCAAACGAATCAGAAAACCGATACTGGAAAAACTCTAACGCGGTGGCCAGTTTTTGTTGACCACTTCACTGCTGTATGGTCTGATCGGAACGTGCAGACTGAATGGCATCGATCCGGAAGCCTACCTCAGATATATCCTGAGCGTGCTGCCAGAGTGGCGATCGAACAAAGCGGCAGAACTTCTGCCATGGAACGTAGATCTCACCAATAAATAGCCGTCAATACGGCACTCACTTTACGCTTACATAAAAAGCTCGGACAGGCGCATACCTGATTTTAAAATTCTCAGACAGGCACCGGCTTCACACCAGTTAACTGGTGTGAAGCTTTTTTATGAGAAGGGGAGATTCAGTCCGTGCTGTCTCGGTGGTCAGCTTCGCCGTTTTTCCAGTAGGCCGTTATGCTGGTGTCTGCTCTTGTTCTTCCCAGTTCCCGAAAAAGACATTTACGGATCGGGAGCATTATGCCGTGCTCTCCGGCACCCCAGATCATTTCCGGACTGCTTTCCAGTGCCCATGCTAAGACATGATCAGCAATATCAGCCTGCTTCTGCAGCCAGGTAACGGATAAAGACGCGCGACAGTGGGGAAGTTCATAGTCAGCGTCTTGTTCTGTGTGGATAAAAACCTTAACACTTGAACCTACATCGAGTGCCTCAAGAATTGCAAACATTCCCGGTATGGCGGTCTCGTCGCCGAAAAGCAGGAGAGATCGTACGCCCTGAACGGATACACCCTCCCGCGGGCCGGCAACTCTTATGATCTCACCCGGCTGAGCACACCGGCTCCATGTTGCCGCGGGGCTCTCACCATGCTGAACAATATCCAGTGCCATTGTGTTTTCTGTCCGGGCAATGTTTCGGATCGTATAGGCACGTCCAGGCCCCTCGGGTTCCCCGGGAGGCGTGAAAAACACCTTAACCCACGCGGCAGGCAACGCATCGTGAAAAGCGGTGACAGATTCCCCCTTAAGATAAACGCGTTTCATGCGGTCATTGATTTCGCAGACCTGACTGACCTGAACCGGACGGAGAAGACGGCTAAGCTGCTTATTCATTCTGTCTCCTTTAGTGAGTGAGTCGCGTTCGGGATTTGAATGTGGGGCTCTGGTTCATCACCTCTAACATCACATCACGTGTGTGCGTTAAGTGTTCTGCAAGGATGGAAACTGCTTTCTCAGCATCACCTTCGAGGATGGCCTGAAGGATTTCGTTATGTTCAGTATGGCGTTCTGCCTGCTCAGGCAATACCGGTAACAGCACGCGTTGATAAATCAGGTAAGCTTCCGCAAGCTGTTTAATCATAAGAAACAGCCACTGACTGCCACAATTTTCCATCATGATGAAATTGAAGTCTTCATGGCGGCTGTGCCACTCCGGGTTGAGCTTATCAGGACTATCCGGCAGAGTCTGTGGGGTGTGAATGAGGCGATGATTGGATGCAATAAGGCGGCCCTGCCACTCGATATCGTGAGTTTCAATAGACTTACGCAACGCGATGGTCTCAAACGTAATCCGCTGCTCCGTGAGATCAATCAGCTCATCGGGATCTAAAGCCCTCACGCTGAAACCCTGCTGAGGCGCTACGTTGACGAGCAGTTCTCCGGTCAGCCGGTTTAGCGCTTCCCGCACTACATTCAGACTGACATCGAAGCGGCCAGCAAGCTCAGAGATCTTTAATTTGTTACCGGGTAAAAGCTGCCCGGTAAGGATAAGCTCTCTGACGGATGCATAAATCGTTTCGTTCAGAGATTTTTCCTCTTTTGGACTTTTCATATTCCTTCTCCAGAAAAGATATTTATTTCAGTTAGTTAGGTTCATTAGCAGCTATGTTTTTACATAATAGCACAAAGGTGTTTAAAAGGATATTCATAGAAAATATCTATGACATCACAAAAAATCCATTTTTTTCTTTTTAATCGACATTTGTTGAGTATGATTGACTCCATACCCACATGAGCACGCCAGGAGTTAATATGTACGTAACAGTGAAGAAATCAGCATTTGATTTTGAAGGGATGCAGGCAGGCTATTATTACGCAGGGCGGGGAAAGCCACTTTTGCTCATTCATGGTTCAGGCCCAGGGGCATCCAGTTTAGGTAACTGGGGAAGGGTGCTTGAGCTATTGGGTAAAGACTTTACCGTATATGCAATGGATTTAATTGGATTTGGGATCAGTGACCGAAAACTGACAAAGCCCTATTTCGATTTTGATATGTGGGTCCGTCAGGTTAAAGCCATGATTGATTATATTGGAGCCGATGAAATAGGCGTAGTGGGCCATTCTATATCAGCTGCAATTGCGCTTAAGCATGCATCCAGTGATTCACGTATTACTTCTCTGTTAACCACCGGCGCTATCGGTGCACAATTTGAAGGTTCAGAAGCTACCCAGCGTATCTGGCGTTGTCCGCGAAACAGAGAGGAGCTGATTGAGACAATCGGCACGCTTATTCACGATAAGTCTGTCATTGATGAAGCGTATGTCAGTGCCCGCGAGCCGGTGGTCTTCCAGGAAGGTTATGCTGAATATTTTGATGAAATGTTCGCAGGTGACCCGCAGAAGTTTATTGAACAAACGACTCTGAGCAGCGAAACGCTTGCTGCGGTGACATGCCCTGTCGTAATGCTGCACGGGCGAGATGATGTTCCTTTCCCCGCCAGTACATCAGAAAAAATCTCTAAAGAACTCATTAATGCTGATCTCCATATACTAAGTAACTGCTCTCATTCGGTCGTGCTGGAGCGTAATGATGCGTTTATGGCCGCCGTGTATCAGCTATTCAAATAAAAGTAATCAGGGAATGTGGTAAGGCAGCGGATGCCGCTCAAAGCTAAATGTCATATTTAATGTCTGAGTGTCTCATTATACGTGGCATGCTCGTTTATTTTTTAAATTGGCGATTTAAATCGACGGGTTTATAACGCCTATGCAAAATGAAGGCAATCCCTGAAGGGATATTTTAACCCTATTAAATTAATGATCGAGGGAATAAAAATGAGCTGGTTTTCCAACGTAGAATTTAAATACGCGAAGCTGAGTGCATCCTGTTTTATCGCAACTGCAATATTGTTAAATCTCACACCATTATCTGCAAAGGCGGAACAGGACAGACTGGTTGGTATTATTCATCCTCTGAAAGCGGAGAAGTCTTTCAAACTCGGTGTGACAGTCGTACATCTGAATGATGATTTTTATAAAGGCATTATTTATGGCATCACGGACGAAGCAAAGCGGAGCGGAGTTGAAGTGGTGCAGGTTTCTGTTGCCGGAGCCTACGGTAACGTCCGGGAGCAGTTTGCTCAGCTTGAAGCATTTAAAAGCATTGGCGCAGACGTAGCGGTACTCGCGCCGGCGGCCTTCGACGGCTTCGATCCGATTATCAAGTCTCTGAAAGCCAGCGGCATGAAAGTTGCCGCTGTGGGTATTCCCGTTAACAGTAAAAATATCGATTTTGGCGTGCTGCAGGATGATACTACCATCGGAACCCTGATGGCAGATGCGGTCTGTAAAGCTCCGGGTGAAAGTAAAAAAGTTGCGCTGATACCGGGTCCAGCAGGTGCGGAATGGGTGCGGTTACGTTATGAGGGTTTCAAAACTGAAGCCAAAAAATGCGCCACACCAATGGATTTTGTTGAGGCAGGATTTGGCGGAAACATTGACCTTCAGGAAGGTTTGACAAAGACCTCTGATTTACTGCTCCGCAATCCTGACATCAATTATGTCTACACACCGCAGATTACTCTGGGAATGGGGGCCGCGCAGGCTGTACGGCAACAGGGTCGCAGCGCGCCGGTTGTAAGCTCTGCGATGGTCAGAAGTGCCGCACCGATGATCAAAGATGGCAGGTTACTGGCGGTTGTATCTGAACCTGGCATCATCATGGGCCGCCTGATCGTTCAGTACGCAATACGATCAATGGAAAACAAGCCCATGCCTAACCTGTCTCCTCCAGGCACGAATGGGCTGAATTACGTGCATTTCAATGTTCCTAACAAAGTTATCGATAAAAGTAATGTTTCAACCCATCCGTTTGAAACATACGAAATTGTGCCTGATAACTGGAAAATTCCGGCAATGCAGTAATACCCAGAGGAAATGATTATGCAGCTATCGCAGGCAGAAATTCATACCGGTCCCGTTAAAGCTCCTCCGCTGTTGCGTGTGAGTGGTCTTTCGAAACGCTTCGGGGCTACTCAGGCTCTGAATAATGTTTCCATACAGTTCCAGGGTGGCGAGATCCACTGCGTTTTAGGTGAGAACGGTGCAGGCAAATCAACGGTAGGAAAAATCATAAGCGGACTGTATGTCGCTGATGAAGGCTCAGTCTGGTACGACGGAGGGCAGGTTGCCTTTAGCAATTCACGTGAAGCTCGTGAGGCTGGAGTTGTAATGGTCTATCAGGAGCTTTCACTGGCACTGAGCCTTTCTGTCAGAGCCAATCTGTGGCTCGGATCTGAAAAAAGTAAAAGTCTGCTCTCGCTTACACTCAGAGGTCGCGAATCACACAGGGTGCAGGAAGTGCTTTCTCAGCTTGGCCTAGAAGATATTGATATTGAGTGCCCTGTTGGAAATTATCCTGTGGCTGTTCAGCAGCTTATAGAGATTGGTAAATCGCTGATGTCGCAACCTCGGGTCATTATTTTTGATGAACCAACGGCTATGTTGGGGGCCGTTGAAAAGGAAAACTTTTTCAACGTCCTGAGAAGGCTTCGCACTGCAGGGATTGCCTGTGTGCTAGTGACGCATCACATAGACGATGTCTTAGCGGTCAGTGATTGCGCAACGATCATGCGTAACGGCCAGGTTGTGGATGCATTTCCGGTGAGTGGCGCCATTAATAGTGACTTTATTGTTTCCCGGCTCACCGGAAAAAAGCCGGAGTATCTCTCTCTGGGGGCGAAGAACACGGCAAAATTTGAACCCTTGCTGAATATCCATGATATGCCGGTGGCCAGAGGCGGGCGGGAAACCCTGACCGTGGGCCGCGGCGAGATTGTTGGCATCTATGGCGTCGTGGGATGTGGCGGTGAACAGCTGCTGCAGGAGTTTCTCGGGTTTCTTCCCGGCGCCCCGGCCTCAGGCATCAGCTTCAGTCTTGAGGGAAAGAAATGGATGCCACGTAGCGTTTCAGCTGCGCTGCGTCATGGTGTGGCGTGGCTTCCTGCAGGGCGTGCCAGCAACTGCGTATATGGATCGCTGACAATCTCTGAAAATCTGATGATCACGCAGCTCAAAAAGTATACCCGCTGCGGGTTTATTAATTCGCCGCAGGTGGAATCAATATCAGATGAGCTTCTCAGACATTCGGGCGTGAAATATTCAAGCAAGGATGAACTTCTCACCAGCCTGAGCGGTGGAAACCAGCAGAAGGTGTTGCTGACGAGAGCTATGGCGTGCGCCCGAAAAGTACTGGTGCTAGAGGAGCCAACCGCAGGGGTTGATATCGATGCAAAATTTGAAATTCACCAGCGAATCCGAGCGCTTTCAGCTTCCGGGATCTCAGTTCTGATGCTTTCAAGTGATCTGGTCGAAACCATGGCGCTGAGCGATACCGTGTGGACCATGTTTCACGGTGCAGTCGTGAATACATACAGCGCTCCTGATGAAAACGATAAAGCCTCAATTATCGCTGATGTCGTTGGCCAGACAGAAAACAGACCAGCTGTTTTCTCACATTCAGAATGAATTAGGCTTTGTTGAATAAATCGAACTTTTGCTGAGTTGAAGGATCAGATCACGCATC